>Ga0181612_126060_pt1 | contig 23976 bp, 8 predicted proteins | sample HoacroProtozoa21_FD_119630 | JGI IMG/M metagenome (GOLD analysis project Ga0181612, IMG submission 119630) | Hoatzin crop microbial communities from Cojedes, Venezuel. Combined Assembly of Gp0051906, Gp0051904, Gp0051908
CGTCGGATCATTGTTGTGGCCTCCTCTGGACCCACTTCAACAAATCCATGTCATTCCTGTGCTGAGGGCTTCAGAGCTGGACACAGGACTCCAGCTGGGATTTCACCAGAGTGGAGTAGAGGGGCAGAATCACCTCCCTCGACCTGCTGTCCATGCTGCTTTTGATGCAGCCCAGGATACGATTTTCATTCTGGGCTGTGAGCCCGCACTGCTGGGTCACACTGAGCTTCTCGTCAGCCAGCACCCACAAGTCCTTCTCAGCAGGGCTGCTCTCAATCCATTCTCCACCTGAAGACACAACCAACCTTCCCCACGCACACACACTTGGAATGAAAAAATACATGGAAAATACTGCTACTGGTATATTTAGTCCTGCCTGTATCGCTGTTTCATCACAAGGTTTCTATGCATCACTATCACAAATAATTCTTTTCTATCAAGCCGAAGAGAAACAAGTAAATTAACTCCTTACTTATCAGAAGAGGGCATCGTTGAATACCTTCTACACAACAGTGTGCAGAGGAGACGAAAGGAGTCTTTGACACTTATAAGTGGATGTGCAAGAACTGATCAGGATTTTCTTAATTGTATGCTTTGCACGATTACTGTTCAATAATGTTTCCCAGGTCTCAGCCATGAGTCAATGAGTAAACACAAAGTATCATATCAGGGTACAAGTGAGACAAAAGGGAAAGATTATCAGATAACTAATTGCCTGGTGGGTACGAAATTCACTGTAAATGTGTATGAAGCTGTAATTTACTGCCGTATCCAAGACGATCTTCCAAGATGCATCTCTTTCATATGTTCCTTTGAGAAAAATTTATGAAGGTCTAGTTTACAAAAGACTAGCAAAAAGAAAGACAAGAGATCCTTGACAGATTGTGAAGCATGATTTTTATTTTACAGCCATGCCTTCATTTTCCTCCTACCCTTCCCTCATCACAGTACCTGAGTTTCAAAGGGGTCTTTGAGACAATGTATGCTACAAGGGAAGAACATATATGATAGCAACCAGTGCTTCAACTGCCTCACTCCAGGTTTACAGTAATAACTATGAGTTTGGAGATCAGCAGATTTGCCACTTATGCCTTCAAAAGTCTCCTTTTCATGTCAAAAGCAGAGTATCTGCGTGCTACACTAGTGAGTATTTCACAAATCCATCAAACAACCACAACAGCCTTATGACTGTTCAACTATTTCTCCCTGTCCATCCCTGTTTGGTGCAGTTGGAACGGCTTTCTGGTAGCAGCATCACTGAGTATTTCAGAGGAGCCCCAGTACTTCCACAGGATCTCCGGAGATCTTCCCTTTCATGCCTAGCTCAGACTCCCTGGTGTCTGTTCCTGGGAGCATATCTATGCATCCGAGTTCTGTAAAAGCTGTTCCGTAACTTAATAGTTTGAAAGATCTTTTCATTGATCCCAGATACTCCTTGCTTACCCAATTTCCTGCTCAACACTATGACCGTGGTGTGTGCTCTATCAGACTCCTCTAATAAGATGCCTAAAGAATTGCTGGCCCCTGCAGCGCTCCCAGCTGGATGTAAGTTTGGTCTGCAATGAAATGCAATTAGTGAAGAGACTTCGACCCAGGTTTATCATAGGTAATTGGATAAGGAAAATAAAAATAACACTGCAAAAGTGTTTCTAATTTGTATTTTACTGGTTCATCATCTTAAACACATTAAGGGGAGGTAGATTCTCATCTTACTTACACAAACAGTAACTTGTGCAACATGACAGCCACCAGTGGAGTGGCTCATGTGCTGCCTGAGGGAGGAACCGGGCACACAGAGTCTGTTCCATCACAAACAGCTTAGACAGCAATACAGCAGAAATCCTTGAGATGCAGTAACACTGTGTATTTCTCAGATAAATGTTCCAAAAATCTATTAAGAAAACTTGCCTTCAATGCACAATTCCTATATAAATGCACACCCTCCCACCCCATTCTTCTCAGCTGTGAGAACTTTGTAATAGGCATTTGCTGAGTTTTTTCCCTGTTGTTGGTGGTTCTGTTTTATTTCCGTACAGCTTTGAAATTCTGGAACCTATGCTTATTCAATAAATACAGCTGGCTGATGCCAGAAATGGGATAACAGAGCTTTCTGGAGAAAGCACATGACTGTGTGGTATCTTCATAGTATCCTCAAAATGCAAAGGCCAGAATTCACGTGTGGCTTCAGGGGCAGAAACAAATTCCTGTAATGCTCCTGCTGCTTCTGTGTTATAACCACCTCTTGAGTCTTGACTTACATCTAATTTGTGAGCTCTTGATGGTTCAATGATTCTGGTCAGTGGTTGTACAGCACCCTTCCTAGTAGTGCCCTGATATGATTGGAGCACCTAAGGACTCACTCAGCATAAATATCCGCTCATTTCTTTTCTGAGGTGTAATATACATTTAGCATTTGTACAATAGCAAAAGGAGGTCTAGACATGATGTTTCAGCAGTATTTTAACCCAGATCCACAGAACAGTCATGCATGCCACCCAGCATATCCTTTTGTTGGAGTGAAAACCAGAAAGGAATATGTATCCCAAGCTCACAAGGGACAGAGATGAACATCTAACATCAAGCATCAAAGATTCATCCTGGGATGCACAAGATTTATGAGGAATTTGAATTGACACTTTTATGACATTTTACAAATTTTGAAAACCCATATGCCTGAAGATGGTATGTTTCAGGGTTACACACTTTTGAGCATTATGAGATGCATTCAACTCCTTTAAAAAAAGAGTTAGCATTGTACGAACTTTCAATTTTAGATTGTTGTTATTATAGTTTAAAATGATAAGCTCACTGTAAATGAAAATAACATCCTGTGTTTGCTAACTGGCACAGGATCAAAGCTAAACACTTTCCAGCCTGAGTCTTCAGAGATTCTCTCTCTTTTTCTGGATGCTAAAAATCTTTATTTCCCTTTAAAATTTTAAGATGCATTGGGAAGATTAAATATGACTTTTGATGTGCAACTGGGTGATGCAGAGCCCCAAAATTTTTTGCTTTCCTGACATAAAACAGGGTTGTGGTTCATTTCATATTTACTGTTTAGAAAGCACAACCTGGCAATTAAGGCACAGGCCTGGGTGCCAGGTGGTAACCATCTCTCCAGGACAGGCACATGTGCTTCTCATCTTCCTATCGGCAATAAACGGGTATAGGTTTTTCCTATTTTATCATCCTTACCTGTATCAAACCGTAATAGAAGACTGACTCACACAGAAGCAGGAGGAGGAGGGTGCTTGTCCTCTTATTGCTTGCATTGCCTTCTACCTTCTGTCATTTGGACACATTAGGGTGCTCCATCGACAGAAGAAAGCTGCTTAGAATCAAGATGCCAAAACTTGAAAGAGAGACACAGTCCAGATCAATGCATGAGCATTATCTTTTTATTTTTCATTAGAATGTGAAATGTTGTAAAACTTAAACAGTTTCTATGGGGAATAACATGACTGACTTTGCTGACAATGACCTTTGCTCTTGAAAGTAATGTATCTGGAGCATTTTAAAGAACTTCTTTTTTTTCTCCTCTCACATAACCTCTTTATACCCTCATGCTACAGGACATGGGAGTTCTGCTTTACTTCTCCCATTTCCCAGCATCCAGAAGGTTCTCTTCTCCACTTTCTTCACTCAGCAGTGGATGTCTTCAACAGAAGTACTGTTACACAAATGCATGTGTGTACAAATCACTTAATTGCAATTCACAGTATTTAGGGAAACTGCCAAATTAGATAATCAATCATAACAGTCCCTTCTTGCCTTAAAAATTGTGAATGAAGTTTGCAAACATCCAGTAAAATTTATAGCTGTGGCTGCTTTGGGGTGCCTAATATTTCAAATATTCCTTTTCTCCAGGTCAGTACCAATCTTTTGTCCCTGTAGAGATAGAGAGGAGTTGAACATATTTGTGGATAATGAACTCTTTAATCATGTAGACAAATGTTTTAGACAAGCGTCTGTGGTTGAACAGCCAATCCAGACTGAGACTCACAATTTTAGTACAGAAAGATTGGAACAGCAATTGCAGAGGATCCTGTAGCACTTATAGCCAAACCACAGTGAGCTGGAAACTATATCCTCTTATTATAACACAGATAAAATCAGAGAGGTCCGCAGGTATGTACTATGCAACTGGTCAGAATATCTGACTACAGTGGTTCATTTGGATGTTTTACTCCTGGAATCTATGAGCCTGTAGTTGATATTGTATCTCCAAGCATAAGTTTAGCTCCATGCACAACTACAGTGCATGATTAAATCAGAAACTTCAGTTATGATGCTGCATCTGTAGTACTGGAAAGAAAGAAAACAGCCTGTGAGATTAGACACACAGTAAGAGAAAGATGAGATGTTCTCTGCTACCAGGAATATAAATAACTGGAATTTAGTCTGAAAATCTTATTGATTATTTCGCACTTGAATCACTTTTTCCAAGAATACAAATGTGAATGCAGAAAAAGTAAGAACAACTCTAGAAGTAGAATATTGTCCTGTTCTCTTTCCTTGGTGAACTGATTTGACTCCAATCTGCAGCTGCATATTTGATATGCCGTTTTGTCCTGAAAGATAAAGCTAACCCAAATTACTGTTTAACAGAATTGCTACAATAGTGGCATGAATTTGTCTTCCACTGAGTATGAGGGACTGAAAAAATGAGCTGCCATTTACAGGAAGTATGTTACTTTAGTTTAAATATGAGTGATTATAATTGGTCACACTATGGTGTAATTACTTCAGCAACCCTCTGAAGTGTTAGAATTCGTTTTTTCATTCAGCCTGATTAATCTGTTGGAAAAGGAACTTTTAGAATGCAGACTCACATAATTAATAACTGAGATGTATCATGTTTAGAAGAACCGTTTTCACTTGTGGCATTCTGCAAACGTTTCTAGACACTGCGTACCAACATGGTCCCATAAAAGACACAGAACTTCAAGTTGTATGAGGCTTCACCTCCATCCCAGGTACTCAGTCTCTCCACATGAAAATGATTTCACGAGATCAATGCCAAGGTGGTCTCCACAATTAGATTAAAATCCCCTCAGACAGGAGAAATAAATAGACCATCTAACAAGTGCTTCGAAACCACCATGGACGGAACATCTCTAAACAATGTACGGTGTTGTCCTCTCCAGAAATGAAAATAAGATGATAACCAAAACATCTACACACAGTGTGCTCTCTGCCTGACAGTTTGTGAGGTTATGTAGAGCCAGTGGCTCATTAGAAGCTCAGCTATTGGTTTTTAACTCTGTTTTTCAAGCAGTGCAAAGTTCTTTCAAAAGAGAAAAAATTTCTCATTAGTGACAACAACCGAAGCTGGCCTAGTGCCCTTTTTTGGCCTTTTGTCCTTCTTTTTAGTGTAGGTACCCCAAAGGCCTTCCAAGTAGTTTCAAAATATTTGTGAACATCTAACTGTCCAAGACTCTTCCTTTGCAATCTTGGACTCCACAGAAAAGTTAGCTGTATCCTGATTTCAGTGTCTTTGTGGTTGAAGCTAATACACTGTTATGAAATGAAGACAGTTGTCAGTTTTGGGGAGCTTCCAGATGAAAATCTCTAGTGAGTAAGGGGTATCAACAAGTTCTTTTCCAAATGGCACATTTTATGCTCTTTGATTTTTGAATAGTTATAAAATGCAGGAAGGAATTTTGTAGACTGAGAAAGATATCTCTATAAAATATTACTGGGTAGCTGATGTGCAAATCATTAATATAAAAGATTACGGTATAGGAATGCAAAGCCTTTCAACTAGGATATGGATAATTGCCAGAGAGTAGGATAGAGTTACAGAAAACTTTCCATCCTCAAAGAGAAGCTATTATAGGTAAAATGATACAGAATATTGTTTGGAATTACATTAAATTATACTGAAATCTTTAAATCACTTTCCTTTTACAATCACTTTACATCTTCTACTTTTAAATACGTAATTTTTGAAGGTACCATTTTTTGGAAAAGAAGAGATTGCAAACTGAACAGCACTAAATTTTAAAAGGCAAGATCTGTGCAAATATTTCATTTTAACTGGTGGCAGCTGCTTAAGGAAGTGAAAGGCTGATCAGCTCTGTAATGGAAATAAAGCAGTCACTGAACACACCTCACTGCTGTGGCAGGAGGAGGAACAAAGCAAAAGCATCTGAGTCCAAGGAACCTCGTGGCCCCTGCCGTAAACGTGCAGTTAACCAAGCTGTATGAAATGCAGAGCTATTCACTTCTCTCATAATAGCAAGAGTTAAGTGGAACATATGTGTGGTTATGTTTACAGAACTGTATCTTTCTCCTCCCGCAGAAATGATTGTTCAGGATCCCCGCTGAGCTGCCCTACATCTGATCACTGTATTTTTTATTAGGACATTAACCTGCTGTTTCTACCGTACTCATGCGTGGCTTATTTCAGGGGTCAGGAAGAACCTGGTGTGAACAAACCCTGGAAGCCCTCTACTTCACGCCAACAGCGAGAACCTGAGGGGCACCACCTAACCATCCTGCTTCAGCCTCCTTTAACACCAATACACAAAACATACTTGGCAAACCTCCAGACTAGACCCCATTGTGAAGCTTTCCTACACAACAGACATTGTAGATCAAATCTAAACATTAAGGTGGGGGCCAGAACTGAAGTCACTGGTAGCTTTTGTGTGGACCTGAACTCACTTTCAGTTAGACTCTAATTGAAACATGAAATACTTAATCACAGTTCATTAAATGTCTTTGAATTTATATCTGTCAAGCATTCCAGTTTTCTGAATTTTCCACTTGTCATTGTTTAAAAATGTTCATTTGTTTTTTGCCTAGTTGCCACAGAGAAAAACAATAAATGACTAGCTCTGGAGCAGGATCCCATAGTACACTGCATGCTGTGACTTTCACAATAAATTCCTGCTCCAGGGATCATGGCAGACACAGTGAGCTGTACAGCTTATTGATGGCATGTCTCTGTCTCCCCTTATGTATACCCTCTGTAGAGATATTGACAGATATTGGTGCCCTTCACCACCATCCCTTATTCTGTACTAACAGAGCTTTCCACCCTTACAAAGATATTTGTCATGCTTGGCACCTGCTCCATACTGCCGTGGACCAACCAGATTTACTCATTTTGGGATCTAATTAAATCCCTTACTGCCTTATTGGATGAGTCATTTAATTTTTAATGACTTCTAAGTTTCCTGCAGCTCTTTTTAACCTGGGGAGGGAAAAAAAAAAAAAAAAAAGCAGAGAAACCAAAGTCCTTGGGCACCTAAGCTCTGTTTGAGCAAGCATCTTGTAGGCTGACCTTGTGGACACTGTAAGAAATCTGCTGTTCTCTCAGCCTTGTCCTCTGAACTAACAATGGAGGTGATCCCAAATCCCTTTTTAATGACTTTGAAGTCATGACCTAAAAATCTGTTAAACTGGTAGGAAGTCTTCGTTTGATTTTTCATTGTTTTGGATTGGGTCCAAAGACAGCATGGAACAGCCAGATGAAGATCAACCAAGAAAAAAAGCACAAAGACCTGACTAAGAGAAGTCTAAAGCAGTTCCAGTACAATTCCCACTGAAGTCTCGAATCAGTGTATCTATGAGAAAAATAAGACGCAACCAGACACCCTGAAACAGGCCACCTCTCCTGGTAACTGTCACACAAATGTTTTTTGGGCAATGGACAACTATGCTGACTTGATTTAAATGATGTGCACAAAAAATCTATAGACAGACTAAATCTGTATCATCCAGAATTACTGTGGTGTTTGCAGTATCTACTCACAGTCTGTTATTTTTAAACCTGTCTCTTTGCTGAATTTCAGGTTTAGAGATCTATCATCAGCTTTTATGGATTTTCCTTGAAATGAACCACCTTGTTTGAGCTTCTTTGTTTGGTTTTTAATTTCATTGCACCTCTCCATATTGTATTAAGATGACCATCACTGGACCTCTCCTAGAAAGTTAACTTAGACAATGTTTTCCTAATTTCCTCACAGTAGCTTTTCCTGTAACTGGACAATTCCATTTCAATCACTTTTGTTTAGAATTTGTAATCATTCATCCACTTGCCCTATCAACCCTTTCATTAAGAGCCTTTCCTCCTCGCTACAATTTTAACTTCTGAAACACAAGAACTCTTTTCATTGAAGCAGCCTGGACTCCCATTCCGTACAAACCTCTTCCATGTCTCCAGTTCAAGCTCTAATGTCAAACCTCAGCTACACGTTGTTCTAGTTTTGGCCCATGGCCGGCAACCTACGGCCACACGGTCGCTTGATCACCCCTCCCCCCCACTGGCATGGGGAGGAGAATGGAAAGAAAAAGGCAAAAACTTGTGGGTCGGGATAAGGGCAGTTTAACAGAACAGCAAACAAAGCAAACAGTAACAACAATAATACTGATAAGGAGAAAATACAAAACAAAACAGCAAAATGCACAGAGCAGCTCCCATCACCCGATGCTCCGCGCACTCCCGAGCCGTGACTACCTTTCCCCCAGCAAGATCCCCCACCGGAACCCAGCATGACAGCACATGGTATCGAATCCCCTGTTCTGTTTGGCCAGGTTGGGTCAGCCCTCCCGGCTGTGTCCCCTCCTGGCTTCTGGTGAAAATTAACCCTGTCCTGGCCAAGCCCAGGACACAAATACTTTCCACAACTACTCTAAATAGCCTTATTTTTAAATTCTTTTTTTAATACCAGCTGGCTTCTCTTAAACCAGTAAAGTATTACGGAATATCATTTGTATAAAAGATGATTGTTTCTTTAAGGTATTTTATGCCCAGGAGCTCATGTTCTGAGGATGGATGTAGCTTAAAGGAGAGAAAGAGAACCAGGCACACAGCCAGTTTTAGCCTACTTTTGAGAGCAGGCAGCAGTACTTTATGCCAAGTTTTCAGACTAACTCTTCATCAAATATGAATAGAATCAAACTTTTCACTCTAGCAAATTTTAATGAGGTATACTTGCTACCAAATAATAAATTCTTGCTGCATCTAATATCTCAGTTAGAAAATCATCTACTTTGTCAGTCTTTGAAGCCTCTACCTGGGCAGAGTATATTCAAATCAATTAATTGTAAGTAATACAGCATAACAGAGGAAGTTGGGCCATTTATATAGAGGGCTGTATGTGGTAGGACTCATGGGCAACACTGGGAGTTGTTGATCAACAACCCGACAAAGCTAGAAGCATCGGCAGAGTGAGAGTGGCCACGGGGCTGAGTTCTCAGAGTCCAGCAATGGGGAGAAGTAGGGAAGGGAAAAGTTATGCAGAGCTTTGAAGAGAATGATAAGAAGGTTTAATGTGATCCACAGCTGAATCGGGAGCCAACAGCTATCTTCTGTTGAAAGGGGTTGTATTGTACTTTCTTTCCATTCTCAGCAACGATTGTCATAGTTTATTGCTGCCACTGCAGTGCTATAAAAAGTTAAATATTGTTATCTAAACACAAAGGGAGGGAGGGAAGTTAGACAGGCTTAGAAACCCACTGTTATAAAACCAGCAGAAACTGTGCTGGAGAGAGAGCCTAAAGGGGAGATTGTTCCCAGCTCCCCAAAAGCCTCCACCTGTGTCATCCTGTCCCACCTGGATGCTTTCTCCCCAGCTTAAACAGAGCCATTACAGGGCTATATATCACCCCAGTGCCTGCACGGAAAGCTTCATTTTGCTAGTGCTGCATCATCATCCGCACGTCAGCTGTTTAGCGGCACAGCATAACAGTCAGATACATCGTTGGAAGGGAGACGATTTGAGGATAATGTATGTAACAGATAATACAATTGCAGAGCTGTTGGGGCTTAATTATGGGACGCAAGCAACCACTGCATCTGCACCACAACCACCTGGGAACACAGAGAAATGAATTATTTTCCATGTGCATGTCATGTTGATGACTCTTTTCTATTGACACTCTTGATACTGGCAGTAAATTAGATTAGACAGAAGGGGATTTTTCCCATTTCAGTCCATGCTAATGGAAAGGTAGTTTTATGTCTCTGCATATTTACTGAGTAAACTTCAATCTGGCAGCTCTGAATAAAGGAGAGAGAGGAGAGGAATGAAGGTTTTTTTTAAATGCCACTGGCTTCCTTGTGCAACAGACTGTTAAATCCTATTAGCAAAGATTCCCCAGGAGTGGCTACAATAAGTGAGGGATGTGGTACTCTCGATTGCTGTGATGCTTAAATATCCAAACATTTGGTCTGAGGACAATGTTTTAACTTTTTTTGGATAAAATCAGTGGGAAGACCAACTGTACTGCCTTCGGGGCCTCTGGATCCACCACATCAGCCCAAACGCTTCAGGAGAGTTTGGATGCTTTTACGGCCACAGAGCCTGATCCAAACGTCAGAGATGTCAATGAAAAGTGTCACTTGAGCAGGCTTTCAACAAGGCGCTACACACTTTAGTTACCTCATCGTTTAATTTGCACAGAGGTGGCAAGTCACTGACACAGGGACACCAGGTAAAGGGAGACTCCCTTTGCACAAGGAATTATTATTCTAGTGTTGGTACCCTATGGTGCATTATGATTCTTGTGTTGGTACACAAGCAAAGAAAATCCCATGTCAATTCTGATAGCTTTTGCAGAGCTGGCATACACCTTTATTTTTCAGGACTTTGTGTTTTGGAGGCCTTTTTACTTGTAAACAAGGAGTCACACAAGGAAACTTTTTTATTCAACTCTTAGCTTGTTTCAAGCGTGACCTGAGCTGTTCTGTTGTAGTACAGATTTAAATTCAACATTTTTCAAAGAACCAGTTTGGCTTAAGCTCCATTTCAAAGGGAAAAGGAAAAAAAAAATCACCCAGAGTGATTCAGTTTCAAAAAAGATTTCATACTGACCAATTCAGTTCAGCTTCACCTCAAGAAAAAATATGTCTTTAAACTAGGTTTTCATATGGGTTCAAGCTGAAGTCAACTCTCTGCTTGTAAATTCCATTTATCTAAGGAGGGAGGCATTCATAACAAGTAAATAAGAGACAGTGCATAACAGTGACTCTAGACATAAAGCTCCACTTCAGCATCGTAGGGACAGTAACAACTAACATATTTGTCGAACTGGGGATATTGAAGCAGCTCTTAATTTTCCTGAACTAAAAAGACTCCCTTCTGTAAAAATGAACACAAAAGAAAGACAACAATGAATTAAGCATGGTTATTTTCCAATAGGTATTCATTCAAAAAAAGCATGACATCTAATGATATTGTGTTGGAAGAGCCACACTAAACTGCTTGCAAGGTTGAAGAGCTGTATACTGAGTAGGGTTTTATTTGGTGGTCTCTCATCTTGGTACTGATAAAGCTAGACATTGCTTAGTTTAGAAGAGCTGCCAAAACTCACGGTTTGGCAGTGATGTCACTGCAAGTGTTTGATAAATTCTGCTTCTTTTACCTTAGGCCTTCTGATTTCCTGTAACTGATTGTTTCCATCAGTGTGGTTAGTTTAAAATTTAAGCATTTTCCAGTAATGAATGTGAAGGGAAAGAAAAGATCAAATACAGATTACTTGCACATATAAAATAAACAGTAGTCAGGCAAGGGCCTAAGAAAGAAGAGAGTGCAGCTGTTCTGCTGTATTAGAAGAAATCCGTATAATTTACCCAAACTGTATTTCATATAATCATAGAATGATTTGGGTTGGAAGGGACATTGTAGATCACCTAGCTCCAACCCTCCACCATGGGCAGGGACACCTTCCACTAGACCAGGTTGCTCAAAGTCCTGTCCAACCTGGCCTTGAACACTTCCAGGGAGGGGACATCCTCATCTTCTCTGGGCAACATGTTCCAGTGCCTCACCACCCTCTTAGTAAAGAATTTCTTTCTTACCTCTAATCTAAATCCACCTTCTTTCAACTTGAAGACATTACTCCTTGTCCTATCACTGCAGGTCCTTGTATAAAATCCCTCTCAGGTTTTCTTGTAGGCTCCCTTCAGGTACTGGAAGGCTGCTATAAGGTCTCCCCAGATCCTTGTCTTCTCTAGGCTGAACAGCCCCAACTCTCTCAGTCTTTCCTCATAGCAGAGGTGTTCCAATCAAGTACAAAAGCATTTAGCCCAGGGATGGGGAGAAGACCTGAGATGAAAGGCCAGTCTCTTTCTTTTCAAAACACAGTATCATATGTCCATGATAACATTAGTTTGGGGTAAATGCAAATACAGAGAAAAAGAAAAGGAGCCAAGGATCTTCATTGTTGCTTCTGCCATTAAGGCACATTCCTCTTCCATTGCTCTGTTTCTTTGTCTCCTCTTGGGCATACAGCTTTGCCAAGTGTTAATCCACCACCAGAGACCGTTAATTATTTCAGGTTTTCTGATATCCTTGGTGCCAGGCATTGTTTTAGTGATTATATGATTCTTATGGTTCAGGGAACATTACAGAAACATTAGCTGCATTTCGTGTTTTCAGTTTATAATTTCATGTAGGTGCTTGGTTAAAGATTTCATCTTCGAGTTTGTGAAAGCTCTACTCAACAAGATTTATTTCCCTGATGAAAGTTAAAAGGCGAGTCCCAGACAAGGCACTCAAAAAACAAAGCCAAACAAGGAAAAGATAGAAACAGCTTGAGGAGCATTGAAAACTGTTTTAGCATGGAGAAATATCAAACAATAACTTTCAGGGTCTTATCATGATGTATTGTCTGTATTTCAACACATGGTCTTTGTAAAGCAGACAAAACAGGTTTTATTAAAACATCAATGACAACAAAAAAGCATTTCCCCAAATCACCTCTTCTCCTGGTCAGAATTTATTTTGTCTAGCAGGTGTAACCCATTTGCTGAAACAAAAGTTGAAAGGTTTGATGTGCTTCTGGAATCTCAGGGAGACAACACTCAGCTAAGCCCTCAAGTCGTCTTCTGTGAAAGTTTGTGAAATGCTTCCTTGAAATCTGTTTCCCAATAGTTTCCCGGATTTCGTACTGCATCAGGAACTCAGTTTAGCACTACAGCAGCTCATGACCCTCTTGTGGAAAATATCTACTCGATCACAAAAGAGGTGAAGTAAAGTGTTCTTTGGTGACTGTGAGGTTCCTTGAAGTTTCAACAGTTGGACTATGTGCTTACAAACTTTTAAAACTCAGCTTTGATCCAGATATACACATGCCTGTGCAATGTGTCCATTTTGATTTATTAGACAGGCGAATAATCTGAAAAGGTCTCTAAACTTTGATGTAGTTGATGACATATTTATCTCAGTGTGCAAAGTTGTTAATGATATTGTTTCCAAGTTCCAGGCCATATATTTATTGAAACATCAATAATTTGGTCCAAGAAAGTGATTAATTATGGCCCTAAGTAGTGCATAAAATCCACCATAGGAGATAACTTAAACTGGGATCACAAAAAACCCTTCACAGCCAGCAAGCGATTGCCTACAGATGCATAGGATAGAAGGCCAATGAGGGTGATACTTTTTTAATACGATTCCTCTCTGGAAGTTAGGTTCCCTATACTGTATCCCAAAATCCTTTTCTGATATGAAACTCCCCTTTAAAAAAACTCTGTAACATATACACTCTTCCTTCTCAAGAACTTGAAACCGAGTGACACAGTGCTGGATAAACCAGCAAATGGTCATTGCATTCACCCAGGAGGCAGAAACCCAGTTCGGTGTTGGACTGCTGCCCTCCACCCAAGGAGCTCCCAAGCCGGTGTTTGTCCCTGTCCTCCCGGATTGTCGCTCCTCACAGAAGAGCTTCACAGCTCCCTACTTTGCTGACCCAGTAGCTGCCACTGTGACAGCTGTACCTTCTGTGTCCTTCTCCTCTTCCCATCTCTTAGTCTAAATTGGAAGTACGGGCAGCTGTGGCATTTTATTTCCATTCCTCCACAAACTTTCAGCTGATGTAACTCATGTCCTTTGTGTTCAGTCCTCTCCAGTTTCTTGGACTGACACCTTTTGCAGCCATCCATACTTTGTATGTCGTAAGTGTTCCCCTCTTTTTCTCAATGGGCTTGTGTCCAGCCCTCAAAAGGAAAGGCAGGTGATCTGAGCACCAATGTTTTACCTCATTCAGGGTCCCTAGTTCCCTCTAACTCCAAACTTCTCAAGAATAAGAAGCAGCTGAGTACAAGCCATCATTTTTCCGTTCTGCCTGTGAGCCTATAGACCTGCGTTGGTTTGTATGTCAGAGGAATTTGAAAACATCTTTGAAAAACAAAGTGTTAGCTTTTTATATCAAAATCATTGAAACAGATTGTACTGGGTTTTCTTGCAGAGTGTAGCTACTGTAATTAGCTGGCGAATTTTTAAATATTGCCCTGTTGAGAAAATAGAGAGTAGTTCGATTGAAATGCCTACAACTAAATAGCCACAGGATCACTTATGCTGTGCGTGTATGAATCCTTCCTGTCTATTGTCATCTTTTTAGCTTGAACCTACTACTCTCCTGCTATTTACACCCGCTGTATTTCCCAAATGTGTCAATAGTCTTTTTCCTATCCTTTCCATAGCCCCTTTACTAAACTGATTTTACATTTACTGCATTCATTCCTAAGTGCTTCCATGCCTTCTGCATACATGTAAGCAAATGAGTGTACATGAAAGATGTACATGTGAAAAATCAAGCCTAGAAGAAATTGGTAAAAATGTTCAAAGCTGGATGTTTACTTCACCATCTGGGTAAAATGGCTTGTCTGCTGGGACTGCTGAGCATGCCTGCCTCTTGTTCACTTCAGATTACTTCTGTTTTTGCTCATCAGCCAGACTCATTGGTTGGCTAGCAGTTCAGACAGGAATGAAATGCACTCATACAGTTTGCTCATTCTCATGGTATCTCAGAATCACTGACTCTGGAGAAAACAAGGTATTATTTCAGACATCTCCCAGGCTATTTTATACAGCTGATGCAAAGCCACAAAGAAAAATATATTAGTGACTTAAGAAGGTTTGTTGGTGATTTAACAAGACCTCGATGATTTTCTTCTAGTGTTTTGCTGGTAATGAAGCTCAGAGCTGGCTTGTTTTGTTGGTAGTCTTTCTTGAGGACCCCTTCAAGGACACTTTTCTGGGCAGATTCAGAGGCCTATGTTCTTACAGTACTGCTACTTCCAAAGGTGCTGACTAAAATAGTGCAGGATGAACCACACACAATCCTGCTCAGGCTTCTGTGCTGGCCATTCAGACAGTGGTTTCACTTGATACTGCAGTTCCTCACATATGTTCTCGGTGCTGGGAGGGGGGTAGGGGGGTGGGGTTTTAGTACCAAATGACTCATGCAGCAGAGAGGAGTTCAATCTGACAAAGGGTAAGGAAAATGCTGATGTGGCATTTTATCCCATACTCTTTGTTCTTAATTTCACGCTTTCACACTTTATTTCTGGAGCTGGAGAGGATTATCCAGTGATCTTGGGACAATATTTTCTTTATGCAGATTTCCTTCTGTACAGAATATTAATCTCTGCCATTGGCATTGACAGACAAGTGTTAAAGTTTCATTTTAAATATAAAGCTCTGACAGAGCATACATAATGCTCTGCTGTGTTTATAAGATGACTGTACTTATTCTTAATGACATTTAATTTTAGAATTTGCAAACTCCAGGCATGCTAGTCCCTTTCATGGTATCTGCTTAGGAATAACTGTGTAGGAGCAGTTAGCTTTCTTCAGAAGATACTATAGTAACAGGTATTTTGGTGCAAGGTTGTTTTATCTTATTGGATTTCAGTTTGAAACTAGTGTTTGTTATTGCCTTAAAATAAATGTAATTATTTGTTACCACAACCAGAATCAATCCCCTACAAACAGTAGCTTCCAGCTGGTAGTGGGTTTTAAACTTCTCGTAAATTGAGATTTCCAGTTATTTTGGCTAAAACCCAGGAGAGTCTTATTTTTGTTATATGCTACTCTGTTTGCAGGAATTCATATGGATGCATTCCATCTCCAGTAAAAAGTTACATTATGCTGCAGGTGTACAGCACACACAATCAATAAAATATAAATCAAAGCTCACAGGCTTCAGCCATTGTCCTTTTTTCATAACTTATGGTGCTGGCAGGGAGTATATGTTCTAAATCAGCACTGGGCAAGATATCCTGTTCACTTTCATAGGAAGAAGTGACCAGTGTTAGCTAAGGAGTAGAGAATATCCCTTCTCCCATCGCCTGTCTCCCCCCTCCTTTCCCTCCTGCCCCAGGGAGGGAGGTGCTGCATCGCTGTGCAGGTGAGAGGGCGGTGGGAGTCAAACTGACAGCCTCATCTCCAGCACCATCCAGTCAAGTCCCATGGTGAAATAAATCTCTGCACAAGAAACAGTTACTGACCATCAGCCCTGGAGTTTCCTGAAAGGCCAAGCCTGTGATTGCAGTTCACCTCACCCTGGGAAAGAAATGAGCTCAATCTCGTGGAAAATTACAGCTATCTGAATACTTCCTAGCTCCTGAGTTAAGGTGGTGCAAAAGGGTTCTCCACTTTCAGTTTGCTGTCTTGAAAGCAAGGGCATTGCGTTTGTCAATTCTTATTTTTTGTACTCATTTCACCACTCCCCCCTCTTCTCAGTTTCCACACCGAATACCAAAAGAGATGCAGGCATTAGTTTGCAACAACTTTATAAAAATAAGTCAGCATATATTATTTACAAAATATTCAGTCAGAAACTATTAATTCCTCAGAATTTTAAGAAGGAGAACAACAGGGTACCTAGATTTAGTATTTGACTAAGTGCACAAAATTGGAATCAAAACTGCCTGCGAGTATAAAAGAAACTTACAACATCTACTTCACTGCCAGCTAATTCATATTCAATGTTTGCTTTTTCCAAATTTCTTGTTTTCCCTAAGTTTCCATTTACTGCTTGATTAGCATGATCCACTTCCAATGAAATAATATAGGTCAAGAATTCCCCAGCAAAGGTTCTTCAGGTATTTGAAGGGTTTTCTGTTTTAATGTATTTCATATTGTTTAGCAAATCAGATGGAATAGAAGCACGGCTGCTTTCTCTGGGGAAATGTCACACAAGTAACTTAAGCGGGACTGATCAGTATCAGAAGAGGGAAAGCATGGGCTTTAAAAGAGCTGCATTCTGGAAAAACATATTTCCATCGCCCTTCGCTGGAGACCCCAGGCCTCAGCACCAAGGAGGCATAGTCTGTGGGTCACGTGAAGCTGCAAGGGAATTTTCCTGCTGAAAAGGTTCTCTAAGAAAAGTGTCCCTCCATCTCAGCAGGGTGGAGCCTGGGAAATGATAAGAGCAGAAAGGGAAAAACAGCCTCCAGAGTCTGGAGAGGAAAAGGGAAAAGAGGGGCAGGACTGGTGACTTTCACCTTCAAAAAACCAGCTTGTTGAGACTTCATTGGATCAGGAAAAGAGAAAAGCAGAAAGCTCTTCTCTTAGACTTATCAGTGGGGCCCATAGGGGATAGTGGATCTCTCCCCATCCTGGATGAAGGCCTTCAGAACACCTCATGCCTGGCACATAAAACTGCTGCCTGTCCTTCGCAGAGCCCTGCAGCAGCATCCTCAGCTGACCTGTGATTCCTGACACTATGGGTACGGATTACGTCCCAGCCAGGACACTGCAAGGGCAGCTTTTTTATTTAGGTGAGGATGTTCAATAGGTTTTTCCAAAATCCTCACAGCATACTCCTCCTGGTTTCGGATGATTGAGAAGAAAGATCATGGTTTCAAAGCCTGAAACTGGTAATTTTGTCAGAGTTTCTGGATGGTATTGGGTGCATGGCTAGGCTTGCTTCCTAGGGCAAGCATGAAACAAGGGAGAAGAGTGGTTGAGTGCTCGCAGTCTGAGGAAGGCAACGGGCACTTCCACGGTCCACAATGTTCGCCATTCCTCTTTCAGCAAAAAGCCAAGAGCATTTAGGGTGGGCCAGATTGCAGGTTTGGAGGAAGAGGGTAATGAAACACTGCAAATACCGAATGCAGTAGGGGACCTGTTTGTTAAAGAGCATGAGACATTTAGATTCACAGCTCTTTAGAGCTTTGAGGTCTACAGTGGAAAACCACCGAAATAATGAACATTTGAAATATATTTAAGCCACTGTGTTCAGCTGAAACACTTAAGCAGTAATATATATACTAATTTAAACAGCTTGATTTTGTTCAAAATGCAGGAGCATAAAGCAACCTACCTGAAATAAAAGAGGTGTAGCTGTATATAGAAATTAAGACAACAGAAAAGAGACCACTGCTTTGTATGTTGATAAAAACAAGTATAACCTCAGTCTGACCAAGCCTAGGTGTGTTTTAATGAAACTCATATTGTTATTTCTCTCTTTCTTTTCCCTCCTCCTGTTGCAAATCCACACACAAAAACTTTGTTCCCTACTCCAAATTTTACCCTTATTCTTTAGCATGGCAATGTGATAATTGTTCAGTCTGACAGGGACACAGAACCAAATCTGACCTTAAACATTTGATAGAGGTCTTCTAGTAAAATATATGATTTACCAACAGCTGCAGTGATTCTACAACAAGTACATTAGTGTATCCGAGGACTGGAACACAAGTTTGTTTAAACAAATCAAATAGTTATCATGGGAAACTGAAGGAAGTGGGTCACCAGTTTCCTGATAATATTTACAAGTCCATAGATAAGAGAACTGGAAAGGAGGCCCGTCTTTCTTCCATAGTTTATCACACGGTTAAAGCAGAAAGACGAATTGTTTTAGGATAAACTCTGATGTCATACGCTAACTTTGTCACTCAGACCATCTGTGCAAAAACATATATAATAGTGTGGAATTCGGGGCAGACACACGACGTTTAAGATTAAGATTCTGAAGGAAAGAAGGTGGAGAATGACATATTTCTGTAAGGCATGTATTCTGAAGGCAAAAGGGGACCTGTGAAAAAAGAACTCTGTGCTCTAAGACCTAAGCAGTATTTGAATGTAGTTCCTCTGGCTCAAATGCACAGAAGTTTTAGACAGTTATGGCCCATTGATTTCAAGGTCCAAAACAAAGAACCTGGGTCTGATGGCTCTGAAATTTGAAATGTTGTTCTTTACTGTGGCACACAAGTAGTATGGATGACTTCAGGAGACAAAAGTTAACTTTAAGGAGAGGCAGTTCTGGTGCCAATAGCAAAATGAGACTAACGTTAACTGTGGTGACATTCCCCTTCCTTTTGCATGCTGAGCCGTATGCGAAAGCGTCAGGCCATGTGCAGAAGTGAGCAGCACGTACATCCCATTATACACTGCAAAGCAGCTGGGAAGTCTAGGAACAATTTTAATGAAATTACAGTAGCGTCTAAGCTCCTAAAAATGTTAGTGGCAGCAAATCCTTGCTTCCCAAGTAGAAATAAGCCACGGGCTGGTAAATGGATGGCTCTAATTCCTTCTGAGCCATCCATGGAAATATGACATAAACTCTGCACACATCTTATTTTTTAATAGCTAATAAATCAGGCATGGTTACTGGTTAACTTCAGTGGCTATGTCTTACAAGGACAGTCTCAGAGGCTTCTAATCTAATGATAGCAAGGGTTAATCAGGGGCTAGCAAGTCCCTGCTGACACTTAATCTACCTGTTATTCTTTTGTGTTTCAAGAATGCTAATTTGCTTAGTTGGATTTAGAGAGAAAGCTAATGTGGGCAGTGCCCCATGGTGAGGGTAAAGGATTTTGAACTGCAACCACAACTTTTTTGGCTACTTCAAACTGTAGTCCCCGTAGCATGCTCAGCTGGAACATGCTGAGGATCTCTTCTTGTGGTTCTTTGCTTCCCACTCACAAAATGCGCTAGGTTAAGCAAGTTGGCAACAATATCCTTCTTTCACTGAGTTTTGAGGGGTTTTACGGTCCCACAGTCCTTTCAGGGGGAGTATACCAGAGATGAAGGCAGCCAGCAGTGGAGCAAACTTCTCCCTTCCTTCCCACCCCCAAATCCTCTGGCATTTCAGCCATCACTAAGCTGAGTAGTCACCTTTAGAGAGACAGTCCCTTGGGACTCCACCTGAGCAATATACCCCTTCCATTTCTTGGGAAACTGGAGCCATCATTAGCAGCAAGGCCTCCCTCACTGGCTGTTTAGATTTTCATCTGATCCCTCTAATTTGTGCAAGTGAGACTAGCAGTGGCCCTTCCATGGGGAAGGACACTGTTTCATTTGTAAGGAATAAATAGTGAAAAAATATGACATGAACCTTGCTGAGATTTCCTCTTCGTTAACCTCCATCTGCTGTATTTTTCCACGAGTCTCCGCATGGTTTTGATTTCAGATTTTCAGAATATATTTTATGTTCCTTCTCTGGCCTCCTTTGCAGGACGTTGTTTTGCAAAAGAAAATATTTCTTGCATTTGTGTCTTTGTCAGTAGCTTGAAGTGGGGAAAGTCCTTTTTAAAAAGCCCAGTGCCCGTAAGAATAGGAGCTCATTTCTGCTTGTTTTCCACTTCAGGGTGGCTCTTCTTTCTACCTGTGACCCAGAAAGTTTTGCACTTTTGTCTGTGTTAATTGTTTTCTGCACTGCTATATTTCTTCATTTAAACCTTCAACCTTTGTTTAATGTGTGACTCATTAGCAGTGGCTGTACATAACCCATCACAGAAGACTTGGTGCAGACGTGGTTAGTGGTGTCACACACCTCAGGGATGAGGAAGACCCTCTCCTGATGGAGAGCGAGCCTTCCTCTGGCCGCCGGAAACCTCTTGGCTGTAGAGCAGAGCCACGCCCACCCAGTCTAGCAGGAAATATGCCTGTCAGAGGAAAACTGTGTTATAAAACTGGTTTGATTTCTCTCAGCCGCCTTAGCCTTTGTGTGGTGGAGCAGGGAATGTAGTGGGAAACCAGAAATCACCTAGGGCTGCTCTGTACGAGCTATTCTTGGCTGTCAGAGATGTCCCTGAGGCTGCCCTCAGTCAGCCTGAGGCATAAAGTAGTTTTTGAGTCATCAGGGGTTTAAGCAACAGCAAAGTTTGTGTAAGGCTAGCCATTTCCCCACTTGTTCTACACCAAAAGTAGCTGGACTGGACCAGAAATAACAGTGCTCTGTTGGTTTTCAGTGTCTTGCCATAAGATCTCCAGGTGAGCAATCTCTAAATCAGAGATTCTGAATCTATTGCTTTAGCGCTCGTGCACGACAATACATTTGGGGTAATCTTGTGGCTCCATTTCTGTGGCGAAGAAAGTCTGATGGAGTCTATGGTAACCTGAAAACTGCCAGTGGATGTGATGCAGGGAGGAGACGGGAAGCTAAGGTTTTGTTTGGAAGAGAAAAAAAAAAAAAGAGATGACAGCGAATGTGAGCCAAGACAAAAAGCCCTATTTTGCTCCCATGTGCTAGTGCTTGAGCAGACTATTGTTCTGGACTCAGAGGTTGGTTCTTAATTATGTTGAGCAGTGAATGGTTTGAATTACCGCCACATAGTTTGGTGAGCACAAGCCTGTTAAGAATTCTGGCTGGAGAGCAGCTGCAGGGCTGTTCTGAGACCACAGAAGATGGCTGTTGCTGGAGGTGCTTTCAAGAGTTGAGGCGTACACGCTGCCACCTGAAGTCCCATGCTTGAACGCTTTATCTAAATCTGCCCTTGTCTTTATTCTGCTATTCTGCTATTTCAATCTAAAATAAAACATCTTGTATTTATTGTATCATCACATTTAGACACTACCATTTTGGAATCTCCCATGGACATCATCAGATCCAGATGTTTCCAAATGTCATCATCCATACACTGAAATGATTACAAATGGAGATATATTTCTGTAAGCTGTTGCTACTCGGTGAAGATTGCCAGTTTCCACTGGCTTGAAGGAGATGTTTATTTTTAATGAGGTAGGGATGGCCCCAAGTTCAATACTGCAGATTTTTAAATTACACATATTGTTGCATGAAGCACGAGTGGTTGCAGCCTCTGTTTGCTCATAAATTTGGACTGATTTCCTAAAAGGTTACTAATTTTAACACATGTAGGATGGTTTTAATATTGGGATTATACAATCTGGTTACCTATCTCTATCGGCAAAGTGTGTGATGTGAGTTCATTATGCACTCTGATCAAAGTATTAAAAATACCATTCATTTCCAAGCAAGAACAGTTTTTCCTTCACATCACTCTATTTGCCTAAATTATCTGACAACTGAACTGATATTTATATGTACTGTACACAGTTCTGCCTGGCTTGTGAATGAATACTACTGCCCTCTACTGCAATGAATATCTAACTCTAGCTCAAAGTTGCATACTCTCCATTCTAAATGTGCACAAAATATGCGGAAATGTGTTATATGGATGCCCAGACATAAGCAGAGATACAACCAACAGCTCAGAAGTGGCAAATGTTTATGCTGACCTTTGGCATTTCTCTGGATGTCAGGGAAAGATTAGAGTTTCTACAGCGGGGAGAAGAAAACGTGTACCACAACTTGCCGTTATTGTGGCCTAATTAGTAAAGTCAGGCTACATTTTAGATTTTCCCATCTGTTTACTGATTTGGATGTAATAATAGCAAGTCAGGGACTATAAATTCATGGTTCTGGCCACTAGAATGATGGGTATCACAATGCTAAAATTTTAGGTACTCTTCTCTTGCCTGAAAATCACAACTCTACGTTAGGTATTGTAGCTTTCAGGCATAATTAACAAAGTTATTTATGCACTCAAGAGTGAGACTCTTGAACCAGAATTCTGGGTGAGGGATTACCTGTTGTGACTGTTGGGAACACTAAGGAGATGGTAGGAAAGCTTTGTCTTAAAGCTTTGCACTATGTGCACATTGCACTAGGGGAAAGCTCTTATTTTTGCTAGGGATTATAGTCCAGTAGCTTCACCTGGATGAAAGTGATGTGCTCTTTCTCTATTAAAAAAAAATCTTTAAGAAATAGAACCAGACTTTCTCTTAAATGATCATCTTATGACAGTGTACTGCAATAACCACCTTGCTAGCTTTCTCTCCTTTCTCTGGTAGATGGTCTTGATCAGGTGAAAGTAAACAAGGTACTTCCTAAGAAGATGAGCAACATAGATTTGAAATCCCTCAAACTGTTAAGGAAATGGGAATGGGGTCTTCCAGGTACCAGAAAGTCCTTTGATTCATAATGCATACATAGAATTCGTAATGCTTATTGATTCTCTCTTTGTAGTTTAAAAGAAAGTATAGCTTTTTGTACAGAAAAGGGCCGTAATCCTTTTGGACTGCATTAGTCTTCCTCTGCAAAAGCCCTCTGTATCAGGCCCTGCAGGGGAATTAATCAGCAAAATTACATTGCTGGTCTGAATTTAGGCACGATCAAGGGGATCAAAGCTCAAAAAGGGGGATGTACCCAGAAGTCACTCCAGGTCCCAAAGGTACCTAGTGAAGTTTACATTCAGAAAGTAGGTGCTGGGAAGATCAGATGCAGCAGTTGAGCAGGTATTTTGTGATTTCAATATTGGTCTTAACTGCCAGATCCCATTTGGGCACTTAAATTCTTTTTGAGTTTGGTAGTGTACTAGAGAAGCTCATTGCACACAAAAATACAACAGAAAGTCATGATAACAACCTAGCTGTTGGTTTGGTGCTGTCACACGCAGCACCCTCCTGCCCTATCCCATGATTACTTTAGTTATAACACAGTCCTTAGGAGCCTTCTGGAAAGTATCTCTCTCTCCTTATTTTCAGAACATTGTCTGACTCCGATGCAGAATGAACAGCAGAATCCTGGCACAAACTTCTCTGTTCTGATCTGTACCCTTTGAAAGAGCCGAGAGCCTGTCAGAGGCAGATGCATAAACCTGGTCTTGCTGCATGTACAAAGATGAAAATACCAGTTTATTGCTTGGATGTGCAAGTTAAGAAAACTGCATCCCTTCCCTGGCGGGTGGGTTTAGCCCAAATCTATGTCTGATTGAGGGTTTTTTTATTCAGAACCGTTTATATACCATTAGCCAGTGACTCTGATGTCTTAAAAAAAATAGCTGCAGTCATTATAATATAAATTTGCATGCAGTAGCTGAGTGTGTCTCGTTTACCACTGCTCCCAAGTGATGAATGGGCATGTTCTTTCCAGCTTTCAGCCTCCTAAACCAGAGTCATACTTAGGGTTAAAAGACAGTTTTCTTTA
>Ga0181612_174594_pt1 | contig 23974 bp, 6 predicted proteins | sample HoacroProtozoa21_FD_119630 | JGI IMG/M metagenome (GOLD analysis project Ga0181612, IMG submission 119630) | Hoatzin crop microbial communities from Cojedes, Venezuel. Combined Assembly of Gp0051906, Gp0051904, Gp0051908
CCAGCCAGTCATGTCATTGTAGAAAGCTATCAGATTGGACAGGCATGATTTCCTGCTTCCCTATCAGGGGGCTGTACAAGTTATGCATCACAGCATAGTTCTGTGAGGAGCACAAGCGACATGACTCAAAGCAGAGCAAGAACTAGACCCACGGAGCCTGATTCACAAGCTTTTGCCCTAGCTGCTAGGTATGCTCATCCCTACCTAATGATAGCAAGAAAAGGGCTTCAAGCAGGAATTCTCCATGAAAAAGGATGATTTTCATTCTACAGGAATGTTTTCCTCCTTAGGCACATGAAGGACCTGCATGACCCTGTGCAATAGGGAGATATCAATTTTTAATGATCACGTATAAATTACAAAGGGCTACTGCTTCTGCACTGGAAACAGTTTCATAGAGGCAGTTCTACCAATACAGCTTGGAGACAAATCAAATGCTGCATTAGTACAAAAGCAGAGTGCAACTCTATTGCATAAGTCATAGCTCCTTGAAAAATTGTTTGTCATGAGTTAGCTGTTACCTGTCAGCTCTTACCCCGTTAGCTGTCACCTGCCTCTGCTGTCACCCATCAAATGTGCTCAGCAGCTACAAGTAGCCAAAAAGGAGCATAAAGTGTTTCCAAAGACTGATGAAGATTATCACATCATCCAAAACAGCTGCGTAAAAGCAAAAGAAGGGAAATTGTTTTCTTCTTTGTCTTTTCTTTCTGCAGCTATGTCTCACCATCTCTCTGCTTTTTTTCTTTTTTTTTTTCCTGTCTTCCCCCCACCCTCCTTATTTCTCCTTTCTGATGAAGAGAACCTATCTGGCTTTCTGCTGTTACCTAAATTTGCAAAACTCAGAAATGGAGGAGTATAATACTAATTATTATACTCAAATAACTGGATACTTCTTCCTTTTTCCATCCAACTGCTAATTTTAGGCAAATCCTTTAACTTCTTTCTCCTTATGAAAACTCTCAGAGTGTAAGTGACAGTGTGACTCTACTGATAACCATGGAAGTTAGGTACACAAATTAGAAAATGGAATGTCATATCAGGAATTTCCTGTTAATTAGAAAAATTATGACTTGGTATGCACCAATTGTTACAGCTGCAACTGGAGCTCTGCAGTTGTCACTGGGAGAACTCGTTCTCCTGATTTTAACATTTTTGCCTTTATAAATTCTCCTTATCATCTCATATTTTCTGTTGAGCTCTGATTATTGTAAATACACAGTTTACAACAATATTTGTTCAGAGGCCTGTGTAGGAAGACATTAGTCAAACAAGAGACACAAAACTATTGGGAATCACAATACTATAATATTTCTCTACTTATAAAATGTAGAACAGAAATCTGATTTTATAGTCCTGTAAAGAAAACAGCAAAATATAACTCTTTTTCCAGTGACTAGGTTACATCTGTCCTTCACTTTGTGTGGTAGTCCGAGACTGGTGATGTGACACAGAAATGCCAGGAGGAAGAATGAGATAAGCCAGTGATAAGGTCTCATTAAAAGTGAAATCTGAACAATTGCGGTTCCACCTTTAACTGGAAGAACAAAGGTTCCTTCCTTCAAAATCTCCCATGTCATTTTCTCCTCTGACCATGGCATCATGAATTTCCCAAGTTCCTTTCAGATGCACCAGCTGTCTCATACACATATTTATTGCTGCCAGAGTTAGACAAATTGGAAAAGAACCAAAAAGCAAAGTCCACCGACAGCTGTAAATCATGCAAATAGCAAATGTATTAGCATAAAGTGTTATTAGCCTTCGCAAAACAAGGGTGTTTACTTAAGCAGACTTATGAATACCTTTGTCTAAGGGTCACAGACAAGCATTTCAAAGCATATTCACAGACTACCTTTCCTCTGGAATATCACTGCAGGTATTCAGCACAGGTACGCATTAAAGTATCAGCAACAGGAAAGATTTGTCAGACAGCATTATACTGACTCATAATGTGCAACTCTGAAAATACCATACTTGTAGAAAAATATTAAGGCCATCAGGGTTTCCTAAATTTGATACTCATGGAACATAAAAAAAATGTTAGCTGCGTAGAACTGAATGCATTATCACCTGAGGGGGTCTAGGGCACAGTCTACAGCTGTCAGTGCTTGTTGACTTGTTGGCTGAAGGCCTACACAGTTACAGTCTTATAAATTGAAGGAAATTTTTCACATAATTGTTACTGCAATTTTTTCAGACAGTGTTTTCCTAAAAAAAAAATTACCTCTAACAGTTTTTCCCATTTTTATTCATCTGCAGCCTAAAAATTTTCATATTTTGGTTATGGTGCTTTGAAAATATATTTACATAAGTGTGCATATGCATATATGCATACAGCTGTTATATCGTTAAATACATAGTGTTCTGAAGTAGTGTATAAATGTTTTCTTTTGAATGGGTAAAGAGTTTGGGACTATAAATTCAGAAAATTACATTCTAGTTTCAAAGCTTCCTTGAGCTCAGTTTGCCATATCTTTCAGTATTGCTGTTCACCAGTTACTGCCCTTTATATCAATAAGACATGTCTGCTTTCATTTAGTGAGTGAAAGAGTATTGGGAAATTAGTAATTATTATGTGTTATCATCAAACTACACCTTGACCTAGGGTATGAGCAATTGAGATGTAGGAAGGTAATTTCTCAAAGTAATTTCCGGACTGTTCAGGTTGGTTTTTTCCATTGCTGCCCTAAGCAACAGCATAGAAAAGGTCTAACAATTTATATTACTAAAGGAATGTAACCTTTTTTTTTAATATGAAACGATACGTAACAAAAGGAGAGGAAATTTAGCAGACCACTGTCAAATAATTTTGTATTGTTCATTACTGCAGAAAGAGTTACTCGCCATGATGAAATGGATTTGTTGGTTATAAGAACTGGCAGTGAAACCAAAAGCATTTCAAATGGAATTATGAGAATATCACCACTACAGTACTGTGGATGTAAAGTGATTTTGATTGCTGGATTGCAAAATAGGTCCCAAATGACCTATAATAGTATGAAGTGTTAGTTTTACAACTGATGATGGTATTAAAGATGCAGTATTACTTTCTCTCAAACAATTTACGCTTACTGAAAGGTATAGAAATACATTTTCATCCACAAAGTGATAGGGTGTACTTAAGAAGTCAAAGTCATAATTTAAAAAAATTCAGTTGTAAGCACTGGGGAATTGGTCACAGGTGCATGAGACTAATGGGAATTGCATTGCCTATGTGCTGTTTCAAACTGCTGTTTGCCCAGCTTTGGAAGGGACGTTGCAGCATGACCATATTCATTCTGCTCATTTGTAAAACTCCTGACTACCTAAAGCATGGCTTGAACTAAGATGCTGAAACGTAAATGTTTCCTAGTGCTAGTTTTGTTCCATATGTTTAGTGTTCAACAAAGTATGATCCAGAAAACAACGCACTATGTACAATAAATATTATCATCCCTGTCTTTCATCAGCATAATTCTTTCTCCAGAGAATACCAGTGACTCCACTGGTGCAAATAAGAATACCCTTGTGTGACGTTGTAGGTGAAATACCCTTGTGTCATGTTGTAGGTGAACTGCGCTCCTAGGGCTGTATCTTGACAACAAAGTCTGGTGTTTTCACCGTTGGTTTCAGTTAAGTCAGGATTGTGTCCCAGGTCTTGTTTATTGTTTATCTGTTTTCATAAATATTTTGCAACTTTCAGTTTCAAAATCACGAGCATAATTTTTTTTAAATATAATATTAAGCTAGATGTGCAAGGTCTTTGTTATTCTATCTTCTAATAGAAAAGTTAACCTTGGCTTTGCATTCATCTGATATGGAAGAAATAGCAGTTCAGAAGAAGACTTCTTAGTTTCACTTTCCCAATTCTTGTTTCTAGGACAGATTAGCTAAACTAAAACATTAAAGCAGCAAATTTACCAAGTATTTTATTATTCATTCAAGCTCTACTTTGTAATTATTTCATTCCTATTTCACATGAAACACTACAACTATTCATGACAATGCAGCCACAGAAGTTCAACCAAGAAGTCTATATGTGGAGAATACACAAACCTTATGTGAACACTTTAAAACTGTGCACTTTGAATGGCTGCTCATGGTGACAGCGTTGGGTAGTCTGGTCTCTTTGTCCTGGTCTCTCCAAACGTACCTTCTTCTGCCTCATTTCCTGAGAGGTGGAGGCAGGAGGCTAAACTTAGTAGAAGTTTAGAAAATACCAAAATGAATTTAATAGCAAGTAAATAGAAAGTTTCAAATTGCCTTGCGTAAAGGTTAGTTTCTGATAAAAACTAATGGACAGTTTTTTACAAAATACATCTTGCTAGAGTCTCTCAGTATTTTGGCAAAACTACCAGTTCAATCAGTTTGTCCTTAGCAGACAGAAGGCACCAAGACTTGCACAAATGATGTGCATTCTGCTTGTCCGAGTACCAGTACCAGCGGTTCTTCCTCTTCACTTGGAAGTTGCTGCTCTGCAGGGTTTCTGAGCCCCGAACTACGCAAGTCTTGAAAATAACTACCTGTATCTCTTCGTTTCACATAAGGAGATGTTGCTAATAAAGTCTCTTCTCATACGCTAAATGTTCTTCACAAGTCTTTCCTCCTTTGAAGTTTTCTAGTAGCTGCTATACTGTTTGCCATCACATGAGCACAGCTATTTACAGGTTGTATTCTATTTTTCAAAGTGCCAGTGACATAATTACAAATATCCTGTACTACACACAGACCCAGAATGCTGACGGCAGATTCATCCTAAAATACGCATTGCTTTGCTGTATTTACCAAAAATACAGGTCTGCACTTAGGTTTATCTTTCATGCATTTAAGAACTTTAAGGCTCAATTTAACACCTTCAGCAGAGCAAAGTTGAAAGTTTTGTATGTGTGAATTTCTAAACTACTACAAAAACAAATGCTAGATGTTGAGTGGCTGAGTGTGAGATGATAATTAATACCATGATACACTATATGAAGTTCTGCAAGGCAAAGAAAAGATGCCTATTCAGGAACAAAAGCCAGATGAGACTTAGAGAGATTAGCTTTGGAGGAAACTACCTCATTGGCAGGCACTTTTGCTTGACCACAAACAATAGTTTACAAAAAGTATACTCTAACTTACTCAAGATATGTGACTATCCTAACATAGCAAGTTGTTCCCTAATTTGTCACAGTTTGAGCATGGCAGTACTTCTTTCACTTTGCTGCTTGAGGCCAATTCTGAGGGATATTAGCATGACTGCAAGCAGAAATGGAAACACAGAATGGATTAATCTTACAGCAGCTCAAAAGCGTAATTCTAGCTAGATGACCAAGAGAAAAGGTTTGGGTTCTTTTAAACCTACAAGCTTATTGAGACTATCAAGATGAAATTACTTTTGGTACATTAAAATCATTCTGTGTCTTTTAAGGATTCCATTAAAATCTTGAAAGGATGTGAGTAAAAAACCCATTTCTCCAAGTTTACAGTGGAGCAGCATCAGTTTCGAAGGTTCTGGTTTTCATGAGTTGTGCTGGTGGAATAATTTACATTTAGATAACACCTCTCATCTTGAAGGATCCGAAATCACTTTACAACATCTGAAGTGTGTAAAGAAATTACCTCCTTCAGCCATCAAAGCAAAGATGTGCAGCCACCTATAAACTGAAACACCATAGCCCACGACACAACCCCTAACACAGCAGGTGAACACAAATACAACAGAAACACCAAATCCAAAGTGACGTGAAATCTGTAGACTGTGTTTCAGGTAAGCAGGTTAGCAGTCATCTGAATTTGAGCAGGTCAGGGCTGTTATGTAAATAGTCTTACCAAAATAGTCATAAGACTTTCAGTGTTCATTTTTGGGAAAATGTCTTTGCCTTAGAGTATTCGTTCAGTGTTGACTCAAGCAAGCTAAGAGTTACCCAGCTGCCACCATTACAATCCGTGCTGCCTTTAGGAAGCAGTCCACCAGAAGACAGGTAACTTTAGTCCAAACTCTTCCAAAGTGGTAAGGAGCTGCCCATAGAGGAAATACTGTCTTCCAGCTTCTCTCACCCCATCCACGTATTTTCAGAAGGCTTAGCCAAAATTGCTGGCCTCCAGTTCAATCTCTGGCTTCTTTCTGCCTCGAACTACCTACTTACAGTATTAAATCCACTCCTGTCTTTCTCTTACCTCAGGAAGATAATATATACTCATACTTTGCGTCATTGTCCTACAGATGCTGATGTGACAGGCCTTACCCTGTTTATATCATGAAATATGCGCAGTATGATATTCTGATTTAGAGTCACATGAATGCGTTAGTGCTTTATTTACCTTTTTTGTTCTTGGTAAACCAATGGAAATCACCTCTGTTTTGGGGTGTTTCGCAATTCACTCTGGATGCTGTGGAGAAAATGAAACAGAAATTCTTACTCAGAACATTTCAAAATCAGCAAAGGAAGTGTGACAATGAATTCAGCTATGGACTTGTTCCAGATTCCTCTAGAGCCAGCAAAGTAGTTATATATGAAAACAAAGCAGTTACTTGCTGCATTTCATCTAGTGAAATGCAAATATTTTGAAACTACCTGCATGAAAAGTAGGTTACATGGGTTTACCTGTATTTGCTTTCACATACAACCAGTTGTCGTTATTGGCAACATACGTCCTTCTCGGAAATTCTTGCTCTCCTTGACAATAAAAGACATTTTGCAACTGAGTTGAATAAAAGCAGTGTTCAAGTCGTCTAAATGCAGTCATTACACTTTCCCTTTTATTGCTGTACTTGAATAAGCACAAATATTGTCACTAACTTTCATTATTTCAAAAGCATTAACAATTTTTTCTGCATAACAAACTATGTTATGTTAAAGGAACATTACCATGCTACCATCTGTTTCACTTTGCATAGAAATGGACAGGGAGGTCTACATCTAGCAGGAATACGTACATGTACCATCTAGGAAGTTAGAGAAAAGCGGATGAGAAAAAAAAAACTGCAATAAAATGTAGAAATTGCACTTCAGTAACTCAAAACACAGCAGAGAAATTGACGCTGCGTCTTTAAATAACTTGAGAAATGTATTTCATCTGTAATTCCCCATTTTCCTATTCAGAACAAGTGCTGCCCAGGACTGGTTTTCGAGTGGATTCCTCTGGCAAGTATTCTACAGCCTTCATTGTTCTGTAAACTAATTGTCCTTCATTTTATGTTTTAGTCCTTCTTCTTCTTTACTCATTTCTCTAGATAATGGCCAGTCATGACTGCCCAGTCATCATTTTATTTTTTTATGATCTTTGTGGGGTTACAGAATGCTGTTTATAATAGGTTTGTATTTTGAGCAAGGAAAAGTATTTCTTTTTCCTCAGCCAGTTTTTGTATATGTTTCACAATGTTTTACATGTGCTTTCACACATTAGTGTTCACCCTTTAATGTAAAAATATATCTCTATAGCTCATGCTCAAACCTAAGCTGAAGATATATTTCATGTAAAACTGGAATGAATTCTATCTTCCTTTGCAAAAGAACAGAACTGATGTGTTATGCAGACCCACCCATTCCTTGCTCCCATACATTTATGTTGTTCTGTAAAAACCTAAAAGCAAAAACTTGAAAGAAATGAAGCTTTTTTGTGTGTTTGAATCAACATCAGCCTTGTAAAGTGGCAACAAATTTGTTTAAAAAACGGCAATATTTGATTTCCCAATGTGATCGTGTTAAGTGAACAATTAAAGGAGGCATACCATACAAAGAAGGCTGTTTTGACCATCCTATTAAAGAATTTTCTAGTCATATACAGGTTGAACATTGATCCTAAATTAAATATCATTTGCGGCTGGTTTTGCATACCCCAGTAGGGTTTATATGTTGAATAACTCTGTTAGCACACCAATTCTTTTTTTCTTTTTCTTCTGCTTTGCTAATCTTTATGCTGAATTCTTTATTTACTAGCTTTTCCTCTCTATAAATATCAAGAGGAAATACATATGATACATATATTTTTTAAAAAGCTACTCATGTTGGAGACCAGCAGACCTGTGACTCTTTTCAAGCTTTTCACATCTTTCAAGAGCATGTGAAACTCAGATGAAAAGTTCTTGTAGATTTGTGTTAATCTCAATTCACAATTCACAGTAATGATTTATATGGAACAAAAATCTTCACCATCTTCAGCAAAGGAGTCCAAATTAGTTTTTATTTTTAGCAGGAAAGTTGAGTACACTCAGAAAGACGGTAAAATTGATACAACAAAGCTCTTCATTCTTGTTTTAATTGCAAGATGGAAGAGATTTAATAAAAAAAAAATCCATCTCAACATTTACAGCATCATCCCAAATACCAGGTTTATCACTATAAAAATCTCATAGTACTTGTGTAACTTGAGTTATACAAAAAATGAATTAATAATCTTCAGAGATATATTTTCTCTACATACTTTTAAGAAACAATTGTATGTACACTTATCAGTGTGTAATTTACCTAGGAATTCAAATGAATACAGTACAGTAACATAACTGAGAGAGGATAACCACATCTTCACCTATGAGATCTCACTTCTGTCAAGTAATAATCTATTCTGCTAGCTTTACATTTAAAGCAAATTCCTTGTCATTCAGGAAATAGAAAGCAGAATTTCCCAATGCTTTTTACCTTTCTCACTGTGTGGCAATGATTACAGCTTGTCCAAAACCGTTCTCAAATTCGTGGGGGAGCCAGCTGGCTTTATAATGTAGCAAAATGAATTGGTTTTTTTCTCCTCTAGGCCAAATAATGAGTTAAGAAAGTTTTCCTTTGCACAAAAAGAAGAAACAAAACACTATAACTATAAAAAACCACAATGAAGTTACTAGCAGGCAAATCTTAAGTTCTTTTTCTGATACAAATGTGCAGAAAGGCAAGGTAAAACAGGAAAACTTCTCATTCTTGCACAGGATACCCATATTATACAATCAGAAATATTGACTTCAAGCTGAAACTCTCCTTTCAATGAAACTGGTAGAAGATGGGACATTCAGGTGTATTAAGTTGGAAGAAAAAGCAAACAATGCAAAAGACTATATTAAATCAGTCTTGGCTTGACTCCCGGGTCTGCAAACCTATTCATTTCTTCTTATTTGGCATGAACTGCAAGGTGCTAATCTAGCTTTCAAAGACAAAAAAAAGGCACATTTTCCATAATGAAGTTATATTAATCAACAGCTTGCAGTATATTGCAAGGCACAAGAGCGTAATTTTTCTGTAAGCATAGGTAATTTTCTTCGTATGATCAACTGAAAACCCGCTCCAGCAAGAAAAGACAAAATTTAGTTTGTCTAACAATCCTTTGTGAGGAAAAAAAAAAAGTAGCAGAATCCTAGAGAAGCAAACACTGAAAAAATATCAGATTAAATGTAATCGCTTATATGGGTAAGAGCACTTGATCAATGTACATTCAGGAATATTGAAATTGTTTGTTTAAAATAATAGTAGGGGCTTTTAGTAAATATAACTAGCATGAGTTCCCGTAGTAGAAACACATAGTAGTGAACATCTTACCTGTCTTTAAGAAACAGGAAAAAAGGGATTTCATTATCAGCAAGACTTTACAATATATTTTTGATTAGAGACTAACTGCCAGTATGGACATAACTAAAACCTGATGCAAAAGGAGGTTACCGAAAGTTGGATGTGTTAGACTAATCTGATTTTTCACACCAAAAAAGCATGGTGTGTTTAGTCAAAAATCCCAGCTATAATTGGAGCACTTCCATGTTAGCCTGGAGAAGATAGTGCTTAGCACAAAAAGTAAAGGCTTATGGCTAGAAAGTGGATAGGTGATTATAATAAAAGAAGAACTTTTGGACTGAAGAGGTAATATTAGTAGAGAACCTTGCAGTAAGTCTTCTGTCTTAGTTTCACTGATGACATAAGCACAAAAACTGAGGGTGGAAATCAGGTCCACTTCAGACATGTAACTTCAGGTATCTACGGTGTAGTTGTCTCCAGACTAATGGAGGGCTGGTCAGTGCAGCCAATGGAGTCATATCGTACCGAGCATGAAAGCTCAAACAGTCAGCAACAGCAGTGGAGGAAACGCTCTGAAGTATGCTAGTCAGTTGCTGGAGATAGTATGATATGACTGTGAATAAGTAAGTCAAATCATGGGGTGCAATCCATCAGTGAAATGCTGAAAGAGACAGGTGATCTAGTGACAAGGGCCACAAACACGCTTAGGCAGCCAGTGTCATCTTTACTGGTAAGGTCTGTGTGCTGGTTACTTGCAGAGGCTTGCAATAACAGGGAGCTGGACTAGATGACCCAGGGATTCTTTCCAGTTCCATGTTTTGTTTTTTTGGTGGGATAGAAAAGAACATTATTTTTTAAAAGCAGTGTTCAGTGACTCGGTATGAGTTGACAGAGAATGGACTCTATAGACTTCCAGATCTTTGGGAAGGAAAGCTCTTCTGAGCAAGCGTGATAGCATAGTCAGCTAATCCAAAGGCTTTTGAATTGTGTTAGAGCTCATAGAAAAGTATGCCCATACACACTATATATAGACTAAACTTTTTCATGGTCAACCTGGCTTACCTATTCCATTCTAAATGAGTAGAAAAACAGCCTCTTTTTAAAAAAAAAGTACCTCTTATTCTGGAGTCTGGTGCCAACATTGATTCAGATCAGCTTTGTCGATGTATGTGTTTGAGTGAAATTTTCATCTCAGTGTGCCAGAGCATGTATTGTTTACATCCTGATATTCTTATACTTTTTTAATGTGTTCCCAACTGTGCATATTCATTCATGTGTGCACAAATAAAGGCAGTGCTTGGTGTGTGACAGGCTGCTGGAAACAGTGCCTTTGAGTGTTAGACTTGGGCTAGAAATGGTGATCCTGCTGTGCCTATCTACAAAGCCCTCTCCCTAACACTGAGCCCCATCCTTGTTATGCTTAGGCACAGCAAATCAGGTAAAGATAAGGTATTGCTTTCATCTTCAATTCCTTTGCCTCTCATAACCTTTGCATTAAGTTAACATACTGTACGTGCAGAAACTTCGTTTGTTCTTTTCTTCACTATTGAGACACTTATCAAATAAAAGAAGGATGAAATAGGATAATAAGCTGTTAGGATGGGTTTGGGTTTGTCTTCTAAATACTAGACGTATAAGTTGGTAGGGGAAGGTAATACTTTTATTCTACCAACTGAAATATTTGTGATTCAGTCTCACTCATACTGACACACTGCTGAAGTAAGGCACTATGCTGCTGTCTAGAGAGGATTTCTATGGCGTGGTCATAGTACAGAGCCACTGCATGCAGTTCTGTGCCTCTGTCTTTGCAAGACCTAACTACAACTAAATTGGCTTTAATCCCAGACTAAAGCTAGTATCTGCCCAACTCTACAGTTGATGAGGTGGCCACTGATGGCTGGGGGGGGGATCTGTAAATGAGAGTCGCTGAAGTAATGTATTTCAGCCATCTGTAGTCCCTTCCCTCCTGAGGAAACAAGGCACAACTGGAGACACTATGAACAGTTTGCTGAAATAAATCTAGTCGTCCCTTTTTGTCTTTCGCAGTTGGCAACAAGCTGATACTGGCCAAAAGCTGGCACAATTCATAGACCAGAGTGTAATTTGTATGGAAGACGGTTCTTGTTAATCACTGTCATGCTTTAGGTGATAAGCCTGAAACATCTCTGAACATGCAGTCAAAGCAATAGTCAAAATAGACAACTTCGTAGTCCTCTAACTGCTTAGGGTTTCACTTTGTGCTATTTGAAATTTTATTCAAAGTTTCGCTTTTGTATTTTGAGGGCATCAAGACCCAAAACAATGGGCTCTTTGAAATGAAGCTAAAGACATTTTTATAAGAAACTGACTTTCAAAAAATGCTACATTCCTGAACTGATATATTCCAGGGTAGAATATATGTTCACAGGCAAGATATGCAGGTCTATGGAAGTAGAATTTTAATGATTTATAAAGCTGTTGAGACTTTAATTGAGTAGCATTAAGGCATTCAAGTTAATGATGTTAGCTTTCAATTTAAACCCTAAGACTCAGAGGCTTATAATGATAGCTTTCATCAAAACACTTTATTGAGGGTATTACCTGAAAGTGGAGTACTTAAAAGCTACATTACATAAAAAGAAGTAATGCTTTATACCTGTATATGGAACTAAAACAGCCTGTAATGATTATTGATCTTTCATAAGTTGGAATGATTCTTTTTCTATGTATCTTTATCTCCCATTTCAGTTTATTGTCTAGGTTTTAATGAACTGCAAGGAAAACACAAATTGAATGCCAGAGGTGGATAAACAGCAGTCTATTGTGCAGTCACTTGCAGGAAGAAGGCACCTTTGTAACCTCTATTTTAGACAGACTTTTCCAGTACTGTTCTCCTGTGAATGTGTTCTAGCTTGATTTAGTGTATTCTACAGAACATAATCATCCTCCAAGAGATATCTACATTTTCAAGTCTCCTCCTTGTCTGTTTACGACACATTGTGTCCCATTTCTTTCCACCAGCTCTAACCAGGATGCCATTAGTCATGTTCAATGAACACAAGGTGGGAGGGAAGATGGTGCAAATTCTCCACACAAAGCCAAAATGCTTTGCTCACTGGAATTTCCCTTTAAACCAGGTCCCGATTACAAGGAGCTGGATGTTCACCTTCGGAGAATGGAGTCTGGGTTTGGCTTCAGGATTCTGGGAGGAGATGAGCCTGGACAGCCTGTGAGTTATTTCTTTCTGACTTTCCTTTTTATAACTCTAAATTCTGTGTAAAGGTCAGAAAAATATTACTGCATAGCTGAACCCAAAAGAACACCATGTTAAGGCTGTAACTAAAATGGCAATTTCATTCATCCATAGAAAAAGACAGGACTCTCAAGTTGTCTGCATCTAAAAGATGTCACAGTAAATTAAGTTAAAATCAGACGGAATTTGTTTAGAAACAGTGCATCACTCAGCCCTTTACTGCAGAGTGTGACCTGGCATCTTTTAATCTTGACTTTCCAAAACTGAGTTTAAGCAGAAGATTTTAAAAATCAGATTACGTAAGACGATGTACAACTGTGTTCAGTGTAGGCAGACTATGTATACACATAAGGTTAAAAGATACTGTTGGCAATGCAATTTATTTCCAGAAACACAGAAGGCCCCACCAGGGAATAGTAGTCCATGTTCCAGGTTACATGATAACATCATGTGATCCATCGGGCATAAAAACAGTAGCTTTATAACATCAGAAGGGAGACATGTCTGTAATGAAATAACAGGTAACAAAACCAACATAGATTAGTTACAGGTGAAATAAAATATAAAATAAAACACATATACAATTTTTAAAAGAAATGTGTACATATTTTGGTAAATTAGTGATACATATACATACTATAATTTTGAGAGAGCGGGCAGAACTAGTACTACTTCAGAATAACTTTGATGATATAACTATGGTTTGTCAGCGAGGACTAATCCCAAGGCCATAATGATAACATTTTATTACCACAGCCTTATGCATAGTCTAAATCCTACATTACCATATTTCTGAGATAACGTATAACTAGTTGGTAGATTTATATATTACATATTCAAATTTATACAGAATAATGGCTTTAACATTAACCAACACATGGCTCTGAGAAAAAAAGAATATCCTCTATTTTAAAATTGTCAACATCTATCAACGTACTGATAAATATGAATAGTTTACTGATGCCTCCTGTAAAAACAGAAAAATACACTGTATTCTAAAAGAGATGCTTTAAGTGCTGATTGAAATATAGAGACCCTATTTTAGAATAAGTGTTTTGGAATGGATTTTTGAAGCTAAATAAGGTGTAGCTGTACAGAAGAACTCCAAATCAACACTGTTTCATCATCGACACTTGCAGTGTGCCTGAAGCCTCTCTGGCATTTAAGTTTCTTCTGTGGAGCATGTCCAGCAGGCATAAGATGAGGCCACTGAAGCATCATCTGCACATTATCCAACTAAGCTTTTTTCCTGTCCTGTCTGGATGGCCCAGGGAGTCTGGGTTCTTAAAGTTCTCCTACCGGATGAAGCCAAGAAGGAAATCTGTTAGGAGCTAGGGGAAATGTCACATTTTATGATTTCATCCTCCAAAGAATTGACACTACTCGAAGATCTGGAAATTTCCCTCTACCTCTTTTGGACAGTAGTGTCTAGTGGCATTTCCCACCTCCCAGGAAAGTGTCCCTGGCTATAAGGCTGCTCAGCGTTCTGGGGAAGTCTATCTTGGTGTCTCCTTTAATGCTTTTTTCATTGCAAATGGATAATTAAGTAGTCACAGACTGAGTGTCTGATTTGCTCTGCTGTTAAGAGGTTTATGATATTCTCATGGGGAAAGTGCAGCTCAAATGCCTTATCTAAAAGATGGTTATTTATATAAATTGCATTGATTTCTACCTAAAGGACTGTGAGAAAACTGGTTTAGAATATCTAATGTTCTGGTGGTTGAGAATATGTGCTGGTGTTCTGGGAGACCTGAATTTATGTCTCTGCCCAAGAATCCAGTAGAGTGGGAATTTGAAAACAAGCCTTTTGCCTCCCAGCTACATGCAGTATGCACTGAACTGTTACAGGGGAAGCAGCTCTGGTTTCTTTTCACCAAAAGACTGACCTGGCTTTACTGTCCAAAGTCAGAGAGTCAAAGCTGGATACGAAGTGCAGAGATAAGCACCTTGCTATTTTTGGAGAGCAAGACCAAAAATGCTGCCTTCTGTGAAGCACCTTCTAAGATGCTTCACTGCCCTGCTGAACAATTGTTCTCAGCCTGCACTTAGCCCCAAGGTTGCTCTCTCTCTTTCAGGGCTTGCAAATACAGAAGTATTTTTCCCCCAGATGTATCAATCTAACAGGCTTGATGTCTCCCCACACACCATGTCTCAAAGTCCTCAGGAACTGAAAAGATCCTTGCTTGAAGCTGGGGATCCTATGAGGCAAAAAGGCACCTTCTTAGAGCTAGAAGTTGCAGTGCTGAACTTCTCAATTCTCACTCCCTTTTGTTGCCCATCTACTTGTTTCCACTGCTCAAATTCATCACTAATAAAGATGACAGATGTACTCCAGTTTCTTTAGTTCCCATCCATTTTGTATTCAAAATGCAAGACTTCGTAACCCTGTTTTCTCTCCCCCACTGCTTCCCTGCTGCCCCATGGGCAGCCCACCTGCAGCCTCCCTTTCCTTTCACCTCCAGAAAAGGAGAGGCAGTTTCTGCCTGTCCTCCAAACCCCTGCAGTTACTATGGAATAAGAACAGTAACGCTTTGAAATGTTTGTTTCAGCTCTCCTGCTATGCAGTCAGGTAACACAGAACAAAAGGAAGCTTTCATTGTCTTTTGTCTTTGTCAATTGGTTTCTAAAAAAGAAATATGGATTCTTCAGCATAAGGCAATAAGTTTTTGAAAGAAGCAGAATCCACACAAAGTTTTTTTAGAAGGATAGTACTGACACTACAGAGAGACTGTAGCTTAGTTCCCTTCTAGTTCTATCAGTTACTTGGCATCTTAGCAGGACATAGTGCTGCTGGACCACTCTGCTTTCCATATTTTTAAGCATAAAGATACTTTCTTAAGACTTAAATTTATTGAGAAATTCCAAATATAAAGACTGTGAGTTGTGCCAGTTCCGATCACCTCTCAAATCTCATGGCACCATACCACCATAGGTATCTATCACATCTCCCAGTAACCTGAGGAGTTAGAGACAATCTGATTCTATTACAGTGAATTATAATACCACTGAAAGGCTGCAAATATACATAAATTGGAACTTTATTGAAGTTGCAAATTGCTGTCCCAAAGCGGAGAAGTATTTTGAATATATTTGTGCAGCTCAAACTCAAAATCATAGGAACATATACATAATTACACTAAGAGTTTCACCTTTTCAACACAGATTGACTGGGATTCTTCTCAAAAATACCTGCAAGATGTCTATTCCTGTTATGATCAGTGCCAAGAAACAGACATTTCTAAGACATAACAGATGTCCATACAGAAAAATGTTAGGATAATTCAGACTATGCCTTAGGAATTCCTCTTTTTAGCAGTGATTAGACAGAGCTCAGGTGAATATCTTGGATTTAGACATCACAGGCACTTAAAATTAGGTGAAATGAATCACACCCTTTTTACTATGTGCCTGTGAAGCTACTGTGTTATATTCAGAGAAACTGAAATGCGAAGTCCAATAGTTACCAAGAATCACAAAGAAACTCAGTATCAAAACAGATTAACATGTATGAGTTAGAAGACCCAGGCTTCAATTTCAGATTATGCTCTGTAACAGTCTTCCTAATCTCAGCATTTCTCATGTGTAATCTCAAGAATAGGTGAAAATTTCCCATTTCTCTACAACACACTCTTCATTGCCTGCATGTCATCATACTTTTCCTTACACATTCAAAGCAAGCTCACACCAGTATGAAACTGCATTACAGACATAATATAATCCTGATAAATATTTTTCCAATCTGCGTTTTGCTTGTAGAATTTATACCTATTATGGAAACTACTCAGACATTAAATGAGAGCAGACAGTGGATAAGAAAAAAGTTCAGACACAGAAAATGAAAAAGAAGGAAAATTGAGTTATTCTTGCTGTTAATTATACTCAATAACAGACATGGTGGCCATCATCTTGACAAACACACCTAACTGAAGTGTTTAAAGTAGGACTCTGCTGCTCAGTTTCACCACTGAGATGAGTAACACTATCACAGTGGTGAAACATGGACATGTGAAATATCAATAATTATTTAATTAGTAAATACAAGAAAATTTGCTTTGCTATAGATACTGATGACCTACCGTTCTGTGAGCTGCATTTCTGTTTCTCCAAAGGTTAGAGATGCACAAATTGTTTCATACCAACTTGTTTGATAGCCAACTACACAGAAACTGCAAATGCTCATCAAAACCAAAGGGGGAAGGCAGCCCCTACAATGTTCCAAGCTGCAGAGAGTTATCACCTGTCTCTTCCCAAGACAACTAGGAAAAATTTCTTGCTCATGTCAGATGTCCAAATGTAAAGGTTTTGAGAATGCTTTGTGGAGATCTAGCTAAGCGTAGCTTTTGGCAGCTTTTTTCCTGTCCAGTAAAGGAGCATAAATGCATATTTCATAGTTGGATTTCATAGTATTTTCCAAAGCTTTGAGGTATATTCCTTCACTATTTGAAGAACAGAATGGAGAACCTGAAAGAGTGTCTCTGGCAACTCAACCTGGCGCTGCTTAACAGGATCCCAGGAACATCAGGAAGCAGAAAAATGCAGCATCATGTTCTCTCTTTGCTAAGTTTTGGAAGCAAAAGTGAGCCAAAGGGAGGCGGAGAACCGGGGGAAATTCTCCAGGCTCCACAGGAGGTTTCATTTAAACACTCTGCTGTGATACTTGCAACTCTGCAGCTAAGACCACAAAAAACCACAGGACCACCTGCGTGACTACCACATCTAGCCTTTGCAGTTCATCATGAAAAGCAACATTTGACAGCTTTTATCTTTTATTGTTTAAAGCGGATTGTCACACGGCATGTCATATCCATCATTCTGCACTCACTCTTACACTGAACAGGAGAAAGGAGAATTTGAACATGCTTTGTGAATGCTTTAATATTCTTTCAAAGAAAGCAGGTTTTGTTTGAAACAATCTCAACTGTTCTACCAGTTATTCCACAGGGAAAATATATGCCTTCTTCTAATAAATTATGTGAATTTATGTGCATAGAAAGTGGAGAAAGTCATTAAAAGGTTTTGAACAGATTTTTTACTAGTTTGTATGTCCCATAAAAATTACATTTAAATGTTGATTTGGGAAAACAACATCTGCCCAGAGTAAGCTGACATTTTTCCTCTTTTTCCATTTTGTTACCTGAACAATTACTCATCATGAGTAACAACATTTGATGCAGCACTTCTTTTCACCTATAGAGCCCAAAGCAAACTCTGTGTAGTGGGGTCACTTCCACTACTGACCCCAGGTGTATTACTCCAGGTACTTAAAGCATACAGCAGTCAGGAAGCTTCAATAAGAAATATGCCGACTGACTAATTCTAAGTCAAAAGGATCCTTATGTGGAATTAATCTGTAGATCTTCTGCATAATGTAGTCTGTATAAACTCAACACTGTTTGTAGACAAATTGTCTTGATTTGAAGATATCAGGTAGGGCATTCTTAGATCAGGATTCTCAGTTGTATCACTCCTATGCAGGTAGGAAACATCTTACCTTCTTACCAAAGGCAAGGAAGCATCTTCTATCATAGCCACAGAAGAGGACCACAGCTTTCAGACACACACAGGTCTCTTCATCTGCACTGAATCACAAGCTTAATTTCGAAAGAGAGGGAAAATCATTGCAAAATTCATGGCATTAAATTGGAGGCTCAGTGTATGTTTGATGGGATTTTTTTTCTTTGCTGCCTAGATTCTCATTGGAGCAGTAATTGCCATGGGCTCGGCAGACCGAGATGGCCGTCTCCATCCTGGTGACGAGCTGGTGTATGTAGACGGGATTCCCGTGGCTGGCAAAACCCACCGATATGTGATTGATCTTATGCATAACGCTGCCCGAAACGGGCAAGTGAATCTTACTGTGAGGAGAAAGGTGCTACACACAGGTGAGTGAAGGCTGGGAAAGGTGAAAGGGAAAACAGATCTCAATGCTGGCAGCACAAACAGGTGCTGTTTTGAAAAAATAGAGAAAATTAAAATCAAAGTGAATGTTTGTGTCATCATGAAGGAACAGTAATCGTAAATATGTGTCCCCTGTTTCTGTGACAAAAACACTACAGTTGAGTGTTGTTTCCTTCAGAAGTGGAAACAATATTGGCAAGCCCGGTGTGGTGATCATGAGTGCTCTGGATTTGTTCCATGCTGTCTTGGTCTGTGCTGTCTCCTCTTGTCCACTTTTGGGTCAAAACGTTCACCTAAGTTAAAGCTGTTAAAGCTGACTGTGTCAATGAGTAATCAGAGAAAGGCTCAAAGATTGTTAACTGTTTAGGGCAGGAACTCATTTCACTCTTGTATGTGTTAAAAGCCCATTTCTGGTCACACTGATGTCATCTGGAACTCCCTCCGCCCCCCCACCCCGACTGCAAGGCAAGCTGGCTGAAAACCTTCTGTACGGCACAAGTGGCTCCTAGGAACAGTGCCGGATCCTCCCTTTGAACAGACACATTCAGAAAATAATTCTAAAATAGTATGAAGAATTTGAAGTAACCTAAACCTTTAGACTAACTCGGTCTTAATTATTGAAAAACACTGGAACCTGGATAAATGTATGGCAGCATCTATTAAATCTCTAATGGCAGAATTTGCTGCCGTTCCATTGCACCCTTTACTTAGTCAAGAAAAGACGTTTACTTAACAACTTTTAAAGCATTTGTGGTGAGCACACTCACTGAGGCACCAGAAATGAGCAAAACCACATTCCCAGCCTGTCCTGTCTTCTGCCTCCCCGTGTCCTAGATCTGCTGTCGTTGCCTGCGCTGTTCCCCTTCGCTCCCCTGCCAAAAAGCCGCCCTCCCACCCACCTTCGTCTTCACAGTCCCCCTCCCACTGCGGCAACGCAGCTCCCCGCCAGCCGCGCTCTCGCGGGACTGACTTTCTTCTGTTGCTGACTCCAGAGTCCTCCAGCCAGAAAGGTCCCCCTCCGCCCGGCGCGACGCCCCCTCGCAGCTCCCCCAGCGCGAGGAAAATGGCCAATAACCAAGGTAATCCGCCGAGCGCTTGCGATTAGCACCTCTCCCGGGTCAGCCGGCTGCACAGACTGCAGGCAAAATTAGCAAGAGGGTTAGTTAGCACAGAGTGAATGCCAGACTTCGCTGCTGCTTGTTGAATATTGAATAAAAGGGTCTATTAGACACTCTGGTCTCCTGCCACAGAAAATGAAGCAAGCTGGTAAAACACCTGGAGTTATTCTTGGGCCTTGAGAGTGCCGCACCGGGGAGTATAACGTGTAACTCATTAATGTTTAAGCATTTCAGGAGCTGAACAGGATTTTAATTTGGTATGTTACAACATAAGCTTTGTGGAAAAATATTAAAATAACTGATGGTGGGCATGACTGAAAAATGCAGTACTAATGCATCAGGCCAATTGATTTGATGTGAATTTGTCACTAATATGAATGTATACAGCAGAGGCACCTGGGGCTTTCCTTACCTGCCTGATAGCTGATGTACGTATCTTAGCACTCGCCAGGAATCACCATTTTGCACAGATACTTACCCAGATCTGGATCAGAAAATCACCATTCACAAGCTCTGGGAAATTATTTGATTAGGAAAATATGGTATTCAGAACAACACATATTAAAATGCCATTTTTTCACAGGCAGAAGAAAAATATAATTTTTCTGATGAGTATCTATTGCATAGCTGACAATGGAATGGCCATTTAAACTTTTCCGCCGTTATCTTTCTTTTCCTATACTTAATGGCATTCAGTTGCATTCTTTTATGGCCAAGCCAGCTTTTGGTCATTCTGCAGGGTAAGATAATTTGCTTTCTGTTGCAGCCACACTGACATAAACAATATTCAGCTTTCTGAAACATGACAGCGAGAAAATGAGATCTCTCTTGTCACTGACTAGGGCATTTAGTTGCAGATTTGGTTCAATAACTCTTGGAGATTTTCAATTCTAATGCAGGAGTACAATAATTGTTTGTTTTTCTTCCTCTTTATTCTCTCTAATCACTTTATTTCATAGTTGCAGAAGGACTACTAAAGGACACACCTGACTGAGAAAACAACAGCTTATCCTTGGATGATGCTTATTTTATTAATATATATACACTGAAGGTCTAATTTGCAAGCTTTCTTCCTAGGATGCCTGTGTGTATGCGTAAGCTCTTCACATGTTCAGTAGAATGACTCTGCCATTCGCATTGCCCTGAACAGAAAATGTATTACTTATATTCATCTGAAAGTTCTGTATTAAAACTGTCAATAACTGCTGATTTGTGTGAACAACTTAAATCTGTGAGGAATATAAATCTTTTTTTCCTGTCTGGAAGTGTACCTTTACTGTTTTCAATTGCCAAAATTCTTGTACTAAAAAAGTGTGTGATCCCACAAGATATAACTTGTTCCCTGTTCTGGTTACTATAAAGCAATAGTGAGGTGTGGATGGACTCCATTCTCACTTCTTCACTTTTGAACTCGCCACACAAGAGCACCTTCAAAACCTTTAAATGACCACTGCTTTTGTCATGACACCCACAGAAAAACTGTTTGTGATTATTTTTCATTGTGCAACTGCTCTCTTCCGTGAACAACTTTTGAGCATGCTAATCATCTTTGTAAGAAGAACATTATGCAGCTAATCCCAATTACTCTTATGTTAGACACCTCCTTAAATTCTTTTCATCCAAACACAAATAATTTTATACTGGATTAGTTGGTCACACTTTCCTCTTGATGACAGATCAACCATCAGATAAGGCAACAGTGCTTGCTAACGTTTGTGCAATCCGGATAGCCGCTGTTTCTTACTTTTCTTTCCTCTCTTCTAGATAGCTTAGCAGTGAGTGTTCATGCTTGCTTTATCTGATTGCCCTTGAATGTTTTGCATAATTGTGTAGATTCCTGTCTCTCTGCATCTATTACAGCTCCTAGGTTAATCCTTGTGGTAGTCTGGGCTATAGACAGTCAACTGTATTCATGTTGCATTAGCAAATGTAGAGCAAGTCACAAAGCCATTGAGCAAGTCAGACAGTAATACTGGTGTGATTTATGTTGTAGGAGAACCATGCCCAGAGAATGGCAGAAGCCCAGGCTCGGTGTCTACGCACCACAGTTCTCCAAGAAGTGACTACACTACTTACGCTAACAGTAATCACGCTGTCTCTAGTAGCAATGCTACACCCCCCGAGGGCTTCACTTCTCACAGCCTGCAAACCAGTGACGTTGTGATCCATCGCAAGGAGAATGAAGGCTTTGGCTTTGTTATCATCAGTTCCCTGAACAGGCCCGAATCTGGGTCCACAATAAGTAAGTAAATCACATTTTTCTGCCTATGTTTTTCCAGGTTTACCCTAATAAAAAGAATGAATAATAAAATGAAGTATAGACGTTATGACTGAGTACAGGCAGATGGTGAATATAGTGGCAGGATCTGCCCTTAATGATTATAGTTCATGTTCCTGTCCAGAAAACTAATGTTTGATGGGGCTTGACTTTATCACTTTAATATAGGCATCCGGTGCCATTTGAGATGTCCTAGGTACCTCTAGGGAGAAGTTGGGCAAATGTGACACAGGACCTGCAGGAGACTCAGATCATCCTTTGGCAGTGGCAGCTGCAGGTAGAGGGGTGCCCTTGGGTGTTTGTTTCAAATGGCATTTAACCAACTGTAAGCTCAGCCCCTTGCCAGGAGGAACTATAAAAGACTTTATGTTGAGAGACATCCACTTCTCTCACCAAATCCATCTGAAACTGTGAACGCTAAACACTGCTGAAAAACCAAGGCAAGTGAGAACATTTGTTATTTTGCAAGTTGCAGCCTAATGCAGTCCTTTTCCTGCATTCAAAACACATTTTGAAGGAACTGTTCTTTTGCCCAAAACTGGTTCCTGAGGAAATAAAATAACATTTTCAACTTTTAGTGTCAAACTTCACTCTTCTAAATTCATAGCAGAAAAGCAACTAAGAGAGTACTGGAAAAGCCATATCTCACAACAGCAAATGATCTCAGAAAACTTCTTTGCAATATTTCATGATCATGCAGTTATTAAAAGAGTTGCTTTTTGTTTTACCTCAGCTGAATTTTAAAATTCCATGATTGCCAGAATAAATATTGTAACAAAACTGCGGATAATTAGCCTCTCGGGACTTTGAGTTTTCACTTTATTGAAGAAATAGCCAAATGGAAGTTCTTTGCAGAAGATCAGACAGGAAAAATATGATCCATAGAGGACATTGAAATACATACATATTAATCACTTAAGTCAGTCACAAATTTTTCAAGAAAATTATTTCACAGGTAGGTTTTGTGTTTGGGGGAGACGGAGAGTGAAAGAGGAGAGGATGAGAAAGAGAAAATGCCCAAGCAGCCAAAAGTTCTGTGACTGGAGTGTTCTGCTGAGGACAACAGACCCAGGTTCAAGATCTTGCTTTGCCTCCTACCCTCCAACACATTCTTGAGGTACTTCTCCTTCTCCTCAAGCAACTACATAGGTAGGCACTGTTGAACCTCAGCTGAACACCTCCAATACTAAATGAAAATGACAGTCTGCTGTTGAAGTGACAAGTGAATTTATTCAAATAATAACTACATTGAATTTCAGTGATCCCAAAGAGCACCCAAATCCTAAGTTTAGAAGAACAGCAATGAATGAAAAAATGACATTTGCTGTGGAGAGTGACAGAACGGAGAAGAAATTATGCTTTCTGTGTGAGCTCTGTTCAAAAAATGTAGTAAAAAAATCAGCTGAAAATTACATGCTCTGTCATCAGCAATAAAAACAGGCTAAAAATCATTGGTCATTTGTAATTTAAGGGAGGATCATTAATACTTAATTAATATTTATGTGGGCAAAGTAATTTGGCTTACATTAACAGGAGCATAGTCAGTAGATTGAGGGGAAATTATTATCCCCTTTTACTCAGCATTCATTAGGACCCATCTAGACTACAGTATCCAACTTTTGGGCCCTTTGGTAGGAGACAGAACAGAAAAACTTCAGCAGCAGCCACTGAGACCTCCTGAAGTCCGTTTCAGCTTGAAATAACCTGAAACACTGATTAAAATATGCAATCGGGGTAGAAAAGGTATTAACAGTAGGAAAGTATCAGCTGAATGGGGGAGGTGTGATGTCCAAAATACAGCTTACATCAGGATTGAAATATGGATTTGCATGGCACCATGTCAAGCACCCTGGTGGTCACTCACTTCTCATAGCAGTAGTATGTATATTTCAGAATCGCAGAATGTTAGGGGTTGGAAGGGACCTCTGTGGGTCATCTAGTCCAACCCGCCTGCCAAAGCAGGGTCACCTACAGCAGGCTGCACAGGAACTTGTCC
>Ga0181612_112812_pt1 | contig 23972 bp, 10 predicted proteins | sample HoacroProtozoa21_FD_119630 | JGI IMG/M metagenome (GOLD analysis project Ga0181612, IMG submission 119630) | Hoatzin crop microbial communities from Cojedes, Venezuel. Combined Assembly of Gp0051906, Gp0051904, Gp0051908
ACCATTCTGTGATTCTGTGATTCTGCAGAGGGAGCTATGAACAGCGGCTCAGAGGTAGTCTCTTACCCTTCTGCAGCAGACACTGGACTGAAGCTTTGTTTACCTGAAGAGATGTAAACACTAAAAGATTCTTACAGGAACGGTAGAGATACTAAGATAAGTTTTTAATTGCTTTGGCAATTGCATAAGGATAGTAAATTCAAAGTTGTGATGTTTGTGGTTTGGTTTTTTTACAGATGCCTCCTAGTACATCAAGACCTGGTTCTCGTGGTGGTTCTTCAACTACAGGAGGAGTCTTATCATCTCAGATTAAAGTTACAGATCGTCCAGTGACTCAGCAGGGATTAAGTGGAATGAAAACTGCAATGAAAGGTATTTTTTACTGAAAATAGCTATCAAGGGGTCTGAAAATGTTTTAAAGAAATATTTAGGTTTTAAAAGGAAAGCTTATCGTCACTGTAGAAGTTGCAGAGTGAATAGCTACGATAAATAGGACTAGGAGAAAGGAAAGGAAGATGAAGACATCCCTCTTTTATTTTCTTTGCTCTTGGCAGTCAGAGAAGACAGAGGCTTTTCTCTGGCTGAGCTGTATTTAAAAAAACATTCAAAAGAATAGAAGATAAATTATGTCTTCTTCCGTCACTGCAGAATAATTAAAATGCTTTGTTACATTGTAACTATTCATATAGCTGGAAAAGTAATGATTTTCTTCATAACAGTCTAAAATTAATTTCTCCCTTTGTTTGTTTCAATGAGGTAAAATTGTTGTCTCGCAAACGGAGTTCATTACCCGGTGTGCAACACCCACTACGCACACATAACCAAGATACCAGTTTATTTCATGGCTTCGCAGAGATGGGTGCTAAGTGGTAACTCCACAAGGCTAGCATACCTGGTTATGGTCACATCGCATATTTACGCAGTTAAAAATGTTAGTTCCACCTGTTAGCTATACCCTCCTAAGTGTAGTTGGTTAGTTCTCTTCTTAGTTTGGTTTAAAGATATAGTACTCCTGGAATTTGCTATGCATGCTCAGTAAATGAGGGTCTCTGCTTGGTCTGGGGTCTCCAACTCAAGGGGTGCAATTTTTAGTGTTATAAGGAGGATGGTCCATTTAAGGGCACTCGTCATCATTCTTATGCTGTTAGTTCCAAATTGTTCAAAATCATCTTAATTAGCTTACATATTTCTTCAAGATACACTTTGTTCCCAAGGGCAGTAGTTCCTGATTAGACACTCCTGTATTAACTGCTCTTGTCAACATCTTGGCCTCTCATTAACCCTGTGCCTACTTGTATAATACTGAGTTTAACTGACTACAAAGTCTGTTGACGGACACTGAGAAGATGGCAGTTATCTGCCTCCAAATTCTGCAAATTGTTTTCATAATTTACAGTACTTCAAAATTAGTTGTTTTCTAACAAAATGTCATATTGTTCTCCTTTGTCAGGGCCTCAGAGACAGATAATGGATAAGACATATTACCTTGGACTGCTGAGGTATGTCTTAACAATATTCAAACTGCAGGAGGTTTAATGCTCTGTTCCCTTTGTGAAATGAATTTGTTTGTGCCTAACAATAGCATGGGGTAAGTGGTGTTCACTTACAATGATATTGGTCCTGCTATAAGAGTTAAGGTCACTTTGCATATAGTTTGTAGGAGGAAAGGAATTTTATGCTTATGTTCAGGTACAAGTAGATTCTTTTGAAATTTTGTTATTATGTTTGCAAAGTTAAAGGCAATCCCACAACGTTCGTAAAAGGAGGATCAGTAATTTTGAGCTTCCACCTGTAATGCTTGATAGGTCTGATAGCTCCATTTCTAAGAAGCAGCGTCACAAACTAAACACTTTTTAGTGTGCGTTTCAGGTGGTTTACTTGGATTATACATTGAGCTAACACTGGCAAAGGCAAGGCCTTGTGGAAACTGTATTGCATACGCTACCTTGTCAGTTAATCGTATTGCAGTATCGAATAATCAGTCCTAAAAGATGTCATTTTAAGTATGGGTGATATCCACGTTCTGTGAAATGATTCTATGATTGTTTTTCCTGTCCATTAGAGAATGTTTCATCAGCAGGGACAAAAAGGTAATTAAAACATTACATATTCCAGGGAGAAAAAGTTAATTAAAACACTTCATATCCAGGTTTTCTAACAACTGCTTCTGATTTTATCTGATAGAGCCAGTCTGCTTTTTTGCTTACTTACCCAGCTGTTCTTTGAAGTACTGATTTGAAACGTGGTGCTGTGTGAGAAAGAGATAAGGATTCCACAGCTCTTGTAGTAAAATACAGTTTCTGTTCTACCTGTGTTTTAGTTGCAGATTCAAATGTTAATGATTCTTTTTTGTTTATTTTTTGCAGAAGCAAAACAAATGAGCTCACAACAGAAATTAACAAGCTGCAGGAAGAAGTAGAAGTGTACAAGCAAGAAAAATCTGTCTATTTGTCATATGAAAAAAGGTGAGATGTGTTGCAGCTAATGCAGTGCTGACTTTCTCAGTCACAAGACTGTTCTCAAGTATTGTGCAGTCTTCAAGGAACCATTAAATAATTCTTTTTTCATTATTTTATTTTTACATACACAAATCTTCCCATCTTAAGTTTGGCTTTTTCTTTTGTATTTAGGGCAGAGGCTTTAGCTGGTGAAATCAAAGAATTTCAAGGTCAGCTAGCAGACTACAACATGGTATGCTGCTGTTAGCTTTTGATACTGAATGCTGTCCCTTCTCTTATTTACTTTGTACTGTTTTTGCTTTACTTCAGCATCTTTTTGATTGACATTTCTCTCTAAAAATATACTGGTTAAGACTGCCTTTTATTCAGTTGTTGGAAAGGGAAAAGATGGAAACTAAGGAAAACATGAAAGAAAGAAGTATACTGTACATTAGGAGAAGCAGTTTCATACAGATTTAAGAACATTTGTGAGCTTTGTGCAGCTGCATATAATGATGGTTGCTTCCGAAAACTGCATGTAATCTATTAAGATTCCCAAATCATGTTTTTTCCATTTGCAATAACAGAAATTGCTGTGTTTTCATGAGCGCTTTGTGAGTTGCTACCTATTTGTCTGATTTTTTTTGTGTGTAATTAAAAAAAGGTAGAGCAGTAACAGGTTGTAATTCTGTCTCGTTTCAGGTTGTGGACATACTTAATACCAATACGGATATGGCAGAAGTGATTCGAGATTACAATATGGTAGGAATTAGGATATTTGCCATGTTTTGAACAGTGAAATGGTGTGTGTTACATTCCTAGTGCTTCGAATGTATGACATACGTAAAAAAACATAGCACAAATTTAGAACTTAGCCATTTTTTCTAGTTAAATTAACCATAATATTGGCAACGTGTTTATAGTGAGACCATCATCGGAAGTGTTGCGTTAACAGCCCTGTGATATTTTCGGTGTTCTAGATTTGAGAGGGCTGTTATCCCAGCCAAAATTATGAGTGTTAAAATGGAAGCATAGGACATTAGTCTTACAAAAGGCAAATTCACTAGACTGCACTGCCTTGTAAAGCTGCCTGGTCTTCTGGAAATTTAGTTTTCTTTTGTTGTCTGCCTTTTAAATGTCTCCAGGTCATCTGACATGGCCAACAACAAAATCAATGGGCTTTGTTCTTTACTTTCTTTCTTTCTTTTCTAACACAGCTAGAGTGTTCTTCGAAGTATTAAGGCGTGAGTGGCGTTAAGCATGTTCTGTTTCTTACGATGACTTTGTCCATAAGCAAACAAAACTAGTTTAAGAAAAGGTTATTTTGGGAGCTTGAAAAACCACCTGAGTATTTGTTGGTCAAAACAATTTTTTTTTTTTTTTTTGTCCTGCATTTGACTGAAAAATAGTGTCTCGATGTCTGTGTCATAAAAAGAAGAATGCTTTGCAAGTGTTACATTTTCATTCTGTTTGTAGGCTTAAACAGTGTTTTAGTAGGTGTTCCAGGAATAGATCCCACAGTAGCAGTAAGTGAATTGATTTGTTACAAACTTCATTGCATTTCTTTTTGAAGCATAGAGATCCCTTCTTATTTTGGTTTCCACTGGAAGACTGCAATTTCAGAAGGTCTTTCTTCAGTATCTGCTGCGAAAAACCTCTGGAGCAGGTGCTCTGTGCTGCTCCTTCCTCTACTGGATTCTAAGCTGCTTGCTCATTTAAAGAAACTTTTAATTTGTGTATAAAATCTATATCATTATTAGTATACATTATATCAAAATTTTTTTTTTTTTTTTAAGTTAAAGGTTCAGAATGACCAAGATGCTCAGAGTGTGGATAAAATTTTCACAGAAAGACAAGCGTAAGTACATGAAGTGTATGCTTCTCCAAAGCTGTTAAAATCATAACTGAACGTGGCAAAAGCAAGGTGTTATCTACTTCAGAAGTTCTTTAACAGTGCGATGTATGCCACAAGTGATACCTGAGCAATTACAAGATGATGTACCAGTGCCAGGCTGCAGCCGGAGTTCCCAGGTTTACACTCTTGTGAAGAGTAACTGCTGTGGAGATCCTTACCATGTAATCCAGGAGGATTTAGGTAGCAGTGGAGACTCCTGTCTTTTGGCAACCTACTGTCGAGGTCTTGGCTTTTGGAGGTTTTGTTGTGGAGTAGCAGACTGGAGAAAGCAAGCAGAAGTGGGAACTAGGAACTGAGATTCCTGTCTGGTAAGGTAGGAGTATGTGGAGGGGAAGATGCGAGCAGTGAGATGCTTGCAGTGAGAATTTGTAAGCCATGACTATGACTTATGTAGTGGTAGGCTGAGAGGGTGGGTTTCCGAGATGTTTAATTTAGGGACAGGAGATGTGCAGGAGAAAGAGTTATGACCCTGCTTGTTGCTAGTAAGAGCAGTCTCAACTATGAGAGTTTATGTAAAAATAAGCACTTTCAAAAAATAATTTACGATTTAATAATAAATCACTTTTCAATAATGCTGTGGTTTTGAACAGCTCACAAATGTGTCTATTCTACCCCTGAATGCATTTCCAAGTGTTCAAAAAATATGAATTGAAAACACTTGGCTCAGTAGCCAACTAAGGCATAAAGGCAGTAGTAATAATTTATCGTTATACTGTATGTAGACACTTCCAAGGGAATGGTGCAGTTGGGCTTTCTTACTCTGCTAATTTGGGTAAAGAAAAACCCCGAATGCTCTGTTCTCTAGTTATGTTAGTTTTGCCTAGTAGACTACTGAGCTGTGACACCATTGATTTGGGTTCAGTCCCCAGTCTGGCTGTGGTCTGCTTCAACATTTTGAGATAAATAATTTTTCCTTTCTGGACGTCTTCACAATTAAACCATTAGTGATTGTGCCAACTTCACAAGCTACTTCGTAAAGACTCATTCATGTTAAGCAATATACAGTAAGCTCTGCCTCCTGCCATAGGCAGCCAAATAGGGTTTTACAGAAGGTGCATTATGAGTATTTTTTGGTTGTTCTGAAAGATTTATTGTGACACAACTGCCTGCACATCACCACAGTTTTTAGCTTCATGATTCATGCAGCAATGCCTTGTTGTGGATATGACAAGATGAAAGGAGATGGACTGCTTAGCTTCATTTTGTATTGTACATAAGTAGGGTAGTATGGAGGTACAAGTGTATTACAGTTCTGAAAAGTCAGTTCATCATCCAGTGTTTAAGACATTAACCCTCCTCAGTTACATAAGAATCTATGTATTTATCCTCAATAAATCCATCTTCCCCAGGCACACAGGCATGAATTTTCTCAAATATTACTATGGGATCTTCGTTGTTTTTACCCGATACTGTAGGAAAAGAACTCATGTCAGCTGAGAACTCCTGTTCAAACATCTCTGAGTCATTTTCTTCCAGACGACGGTGACTGTAGCTGATCAAATAGTGATACCACGTTGGGCATTTTATAGCAGTAAAAATCAGGAGCGTAGTGCTTAGTACAAACCCTAGGACACCCGCTAGGAAGGTCCAACTTTTGCCAGGAGGTGGTAACTCTTTAAAACAGAAAAAAAAAAAAGAAGAATCACGTGCATGAAGAATAACTAGCAAGAACTCTCATATGAATTTTTCCATAGTTAAATTGAGAACTCACATAATACACATGGATAGGGGAATTACTGAGTGTCTTCAGATCTTTAATATAATGTTATTGCTTTGTTGTTAGGGAGTCCGTATCATCCCTCAGACCAAAAATGCATGTGCATCTCATATTTTCTAGCATTATAAATTAACCATGCATATTTATAAAAAATAATAGTTTCAAAGTCAGTTGAAGTTCTGGGAACACATAAAAGGTAAAATAATCATTTTTTCAAAATTTGAATTCCAAGACTGTACTTTGGGGGAAAAAAAAAATCAGTAATTGACTTCAGATTCCATTTCCCAGGCTTAAATTTCTGTATGGTGATGATGTCTGCACCCTAAAATACTACATTTTTTGTTGGCATGTCCTTTCAATTGTATTTCTTTCATAATAAAAATTTCAATGGCCTCTACTTGCCAGTAGTCTTTATTTAGAAGCTTGTTTTCTGCACTGGCGACTGTCCTAAAATAGATTATAGCTGCTACAGCAAAAGAAATGAGTGGCAGTGGTGGCTTACAATTTGTGTATGTATCTGGAGAGGGATATTTCTTCTGCTTTAGCCAGAAGCAAGAAGTTAAGCATTTCAGTATAGAAGAGTGGAGAAAATCATCAATTTGCACGTAAAAAAACCACAAATTGACTTTACCAACATAAAAGGTAGAATATTACAGAGTTATGATGGAATTAACATCAAACAATGAAGTAAAGTAAGGAGTCTGTCACTGAAATTTTCAAAGACTGTGGGATGGTTACCTCCATGTGCTTTACACTGAACACAGTTGAGGGCAGGAATGAAATTAATAGGCTCACTCCTTCACATTTTAAGGAAGATGGCTACGTTGAAAAAGCAGTTATTTTGGAAGAAGTAATTGAATTTTTTTAAAGATGCTTCCCTAGTTCTGTTAGGCAGAGATCTGGACAATTTTCTGAATTTCAGGCCTTTGAAATTTCATCATCAGTTTGTAGTATCATTGGAGAATTTAGGTGTGGCTTATCAGTTTTGAACACTTTCTCAGTAGAACTTCAGATTCACTATAATCTTTGTATGGTCTACCAAAACCTGGAAATACGCTCTTTCCATAGCGCTGGGTCTTAAGAAGAATTACAGTGTACTGGGAATACAGAACACTATGATACCGTGGAATGGCAAATCCAACAGCTTGTAAGCAGGAAAGCAAAACATCAGTGAATTACCTGCATGCGTTCTGTTGTTTCCTGTGATATTGTTTGGAGTCAGAGCTGTTACTAAGGCATTACTTTTAAGTTTAATGGCAGGAGAGGAAGTTAGAGTGTTTTCTAAAGAAGCTTTTTCAGTTTTGCAGTCAGCTGGTTGAATAGCTGCCGTCTTGATGGAGAAGTTTTCCTTGGTGTTTGGGAATGTGCACTTGGTGTTGCTTTCATTTTCTGTGAATGTGAGCAGTGGAAAGGCTATGACATACTGTTAATTAATTGGCACTCCAAAAAATTTTTGTGGAAGACTAATGCATTACTGAAAAATACAGAGAAGTTGATGCTGGATATTATCCACATCAGGAAAAAACAAGACAAGGCTGTTGAATGTAAACAAGTATGAAGTGCTGCTCTTACGAAAACTTACCCATTGTGACACTGGAGGCAGTTAGCCATATCTGTAAATCCAGGAGGTTACAGGAGCAGTTCCATGGGTTTCCAGCTAAAATAATTTTAACCAGTTTAAAAGATGAGTTTATGTGAAAAGAGTTCAGAAGGTTGTACTGTAGATTTAAAACTGTCAGACTTTTCAGAGAGGTAAATACATCTGAATCTAGTTGAGTAATCATGTTATAGGATAGATTCAACACTGACAGTTGATTTAATCCTGCAAATGCTGCTTTGTGAACTGTGCTAATATGATTGTTGCTGATATCCAGAATTACGAGTTTTGTCAGATTACAGAAGCTGTTATTATACAGTACAGTAATCATGTTTTCGTTCAGATAAAGTTCAGTGAGGTTAAGAAAACTTCGAAGAATCTCTTTGTCACTATCTTTTAAAGTGATTTTATTATTCCTGAGGCTTAATTTAGTAACGTTTTGGAAAAGGCTAGTGGGGATATTAGAGAGGTTCTTTCCACACTCCTCACATGTGACCTGTTGAAAAAAAAGAGAATGGCAACCATTAAATACTGTAGGGAAATCCAGTGATGAAAGTGTCTCAGTGGTGTCTCATTATTTGTCTCTATGTGCTTGCTTCTTCAGGGATTTTATGTTTATAAGGTAGTTTTTAAAATACCTTTAGCTTCTAGTGTATCTTTCAAAAATAAGAGCAATTTATGTACATATAAAACTTACCGTTTGAAAAGTAATGTTGCAGTCAGCAGTGACTGGATTCAAAAGCAGTGTTCCAGCCCAGATCACAAGCCAAGACAGTTTCATATTTAGAGCCTAGTAAAAAACAACACTTTTGTATACCAAGACCAGAATACCAGTGTCTTCTGTAGTGGTAGTTTAGCAAATTAATAGATGTAGTTATTTCAATGATAATTTAATAAATTTTGTTCTATGTAAATACTATGAAATATAAAATCAAGAGGAAAAACATAGGTTATCAGAATTAGTGCATTCAGCTTTCACTTAATTGAGCCAAACCTAATATCCAGTGAGTGGACTGTACCAGCAAATAGAAAAGGCGTTGATTAGACAAGTTAGTAGACAACAGCTTCATAAATGGATAAAATGAATAGGCAGGCATGTGCTCATTAATGTCCCTTGTAAAGCAATTGTGGGTGCTGGAGGACTATGATAGTAAACTGCAGAAATCATTCAGGCTTGCATGCTGTCCCTAAATAATTTCTCTTGTTGCCACTGACAGAGGCAGAATACTGTGCTAGATGGATTGTTAGTTTATCCAGTCAGATTTCTCTTATTGTTCTTATGTAAGTTATTAAGCATTTTTTATGAAATTTTAATTAGTAGATTGCTCTTCTAATCTTTTTATTATCCATAATATACCATGTATCATATGACATAAACGTGGACCTCTGTATTATGAAGGTGTAGTTGTTGCTCTCATCTTTGGAACTAAGTAAACATCGTTCAGTCTCTTATGCTGAAGTTTTTGTACAGATTTGAACCTTATTTTTTGAGAGTCATGAAAGCTTTTCTGACAAACAGACACTGTGACGTCAGTGTCTCTCAGAAGTGTCACTCCTCCACCTCCATTGATGTTATTTACAAGATCTACTCCTTTTGAGCAGGACTGTTGAACCATCTCTGTCAAGATGTTAAATCAGTCCCTGTTTATGCTGGACTTGAAAGGTTATGTAAAAGGTAGATTATCCTTTCATTTTTACACCTTTTCTTAAGCACTTGAAGAGGAAAGATAGCAGACTAAGTGAATCCCAATATCCCCTTCCCAGATTTCTATCTTCCAGATTAAAAAAGACCCAAAAGATAAGGTGTAAGATACTTATTTAAAGTGCCTATTGTATCTTGAACTGTAGAGAGTATTCGCTGATTTTAACAGAGAAGAGGGGGGAAAATTACATACAGAATCTCAGCTGCATGACCAATGCTAAATACAGGCAGCTAGTCAGATTTTAAAAACTCCACCAATCCTTAAAAAGAGTGCCCGGAGGCTTTTGCTGATCAGTATGGAGTAGATGAGGTCACAGAACAAGTTGGTCAGGTGTTGTAGATTGCCTGTATACATTTGTGTGTCTGAGGACTGACCTCATTCACCTCACTGAATCAGCCTGGAAACTTACTAACTTCTTGGAATGAAGAGGAAGATAAATGCCACTTACACTGCTCTTGTTCCACTGTGTGTTTCTGCTGCTGTTGGAAATGTACGTTAAATATCAAAGGAGTTCATAAACCTTTTTGTGAGACAGTATCAGTGACAGGGAGGAGGGGTAGTAGCAGCAGCAGCCACTGTTGTGTTACGTTCATGTTAGGTATTGTTCTCATCAGTGATCATACTGGTGGCCTGCATACTTCTTGGAGCTAGTTTGCGTATTGCTAGTGAAAGCTTGATGCGGTTTGAGAACTTCCAATGTAGACTGTGTTAAGAGTTGGATCTTGTGGCATACTTGGACCTTAAAGATACCGCTTCCAATATGTTCAGAAGCAGAGCAGACCTTAACCAAGCAATCTAGAAACACAGATGAATAGTATTACTGTAGTTTGCAGATTTCAAGAACAATACTGTCTTTAATAGAATGGTAAAAATACAATAAAATATTATTTTAAAAGTTAGTCTGTAAATTAACCAATAGCAGTCAGTTGAAAATGAAAGTTAATTTAGAAGTTTTTCAAAACTTCCAGCAAAAAGTTAATATGTCTGAATGAAGGGATTGCCATTGACTTGAGAAATCCTTTTCCTGTCTAAAAAATTACTGTACATATTTCTAAGTCACAGCCAGTAGTTTCTACTGAAAAGTTAGAGATTTTCTAACAAATTCGATTTCCTGCATTTTGTGTGTGAGAACCCATATAATCAGTACAAGAACAGGAAAGCATCTGTAATTTTAATTCCAGTTTAGCTTTTTACTAGCACCAGACTTTAGGAATTCCTGTTTAAAGTAATGTCTTTGGAAAGAAACTGAGCCTGGCAATACACTGGTAATATCTTGACATTTCCTTGTAATAAATGTTTTCTTAAAAAGTTTTCCTCAGTGAACTTTTGGAGGTTTTATCATTTAGTGGTAAAGTGATTGCTATTGTTTTTCATGCATTTGTAAAGAAAAAGGCAGATTTGGGGAGGTAATGGAGTTGTAGCATATAACCAGGTATAATATAGTGTAGTATATAATCAAGTAGTCTGCTTTTCAGAGAAAAAATGGGCTGTTCCCACAGGGGAACAGGCTGTCCCCCATTAAGTGTGACTTAATGATTTGGCATGTACAAGGTTCGTAGTAATTCGTGAACTTTTGATGTATCTCAGGATGTATTTGTTTCCAGTCTAGCAACAAAGTTATACTAATAAATCTTTACCTACGTTTTGAAAAAGATGTGCCAAGTGTCTTACCTTTCTGTTGCTTCTTTGAGGCAGCATATATACACGTGTAGATTTTTCAGTGCACGGACAAGAAAGGATCCGATGCAACAGCACTTTGTTTTTCTTCAACCTTTGTACCTGATGAATAAGCAGGTGGTGTAAAAAAATAATAAACCTAGAAAATCTTTAGCAAAAGATTGACTAGGTTGAGCAACTTCTTATAATCATCTTGGATTTAATTGGACCTGCAGCCAATAGGAGAGTCTAATAGTACTATGCTCAAGTGTCAAGTTCCAGATCGCATAGGAAGCACTGAGTTAAAATGCCACTGGGAGTTTACAAGCAAGTTGGGTTATAATCAATTAAAGAAATGCTGGAGATGGAAAAAGACTGGCATTTTTTGTGTGATCCATCATGAAATGAAGAGAATTTCAAGACATTTGCATACAAAAGTAAAAATCTTCAGTAGTTAGTTAAATCTGTGTTAAATTCTTGTGGTTTGGAAACATCAGCATCAGAGGAGCTGCAGGGTGTGATATATAAAGCTCATTTACACAGAATTACAAGCATTTAAAGGCACCAGTTATATAGGCTATATTTCAGGAAGAAATTCTGAAAACAAATGATACTCGGTCTGATTTGAGAGCATGTCTATATGCAAGTTGAAAAAGGGATTATATTGATACACAAACACAATGTCCAATACATTTTTTCTTGCATTGGTGCTTGTTCTCTAAGCCTTATTCTGTCCATACACAGCATCAAACTACAAAATGCTTCGGTCTCCTCTTATTCTCCTTTCCTCTCAAATATATGCCTGTAGAAACCATTTTACTTCACTATCCCTCTTCGATGTTATTGCCACTTTGAATTTTTGCTTAGTATCTCAGAACATTCTACAACTTTTTCAAGTCTCATCTTTGATTCGGCTTCATCAATAGCCTTCAGATTACTTGTGGTAATGAATTGTCTTCCTGTGACAGCCATTGCGGATGTTTGTATTGTCCCCACACACTTGACATCAGTGGGGCTGGAAAAGTAGGCTTTCTTTCCTCACTCTGCCGTGTGTATTTGCAGTTTCAGGCATAGAAGAGAAAAATCCAGTAGAGCTTGGAGACACCACTGCTCGCAACAGTGGCAGCTGCTTCCACATGGTGGTTTGAAACAGAAGAAATGTAGCAAGTGGTATTCTCTCCCCCTCTATTTTGTGAGATCCCCAGTGACGTTGAGGAGAAGGAACCCTGTTTGTGCTTAAACACAAGGTCCATATGATCAGTACTAACTCTCTCCAGGTGAATTACATCTAGTGTGGAGATTTATTCTGGAAACCAGCAACATGAACATTTTCTTGAATGCTTTATTGAAATTTCTCTGTTTTCATTCTGTTGTGTCTTCAGTTGGGCTTGATTTGAGAGAAACTGTCACTGCTGAGACTTTGCATCAGCTTTCATAGGCCCAGATTGTGTGATGAGGAGCCTGCAATAAAGTAACATGAAAGCTCTCTGACAGCTTCCAGTTCTGTGCCTGCCAGGGTTTTAAATCAAATTACTTTCATAGCTTAAGAATGTGCTTCACTTAAAAAATTACTCCTTTCCAGTACCAAGCATAACATAATTATCCATTCATAAACTGGTGTACTTACAGTGAGGCCCTCATTCTTTGGATGGGGTCTGAACAAACCTCTCAAGAGGGTGTTCCATTTAATGTCATGTTGCAACTATCCAGTATTTCTTGGGAAGTCCCAGTGTACTCCAAATTTGTCGCAGAAAGCGGGAGAACGTCACTTTGATTTGTTTCTTCATCATCAGGCTCCAAAGCATCTTTGCAGCATGGGTTGTTAACCTGACAGAGCTTCTATTTAACATCCTCAGATTCCTGGAGACTATAGATCGATCTTGAAGCCAGGTGGAAGACTGGTTACAGTTTTTGATCTCTTTTGAGAATTACTTGGAAGTGGTGTATACTATGAGGAAAGCCTGAGGGAGCTGGAATTGTTTAATCTCTAGAAGAGAGGGCTTAGTGGGTATCTTATAAAAGTAAATACCTGATGGGCAGGAGTAAAGAAGATGAAGCTGGTCTCTTGTCAGTGATGCCCAAGGGCAGGACAAGAGACAATGGCCACAAATGTAAGAAAAAAACTCTTTTCACTGTAAGAGTGGCCAAACATCAAAACATTGCCCAGACAGGTTGTGGGGTCTCCATCCTTCAAGATGCTCAAAACCTGCCTGAACACAACACTGACAGCCCACTCAGCTGAGCGTGCTTTGAGTGGTGGGACTGGACTAGTGACCTTCAGAAGTCCATTCCAACATGAGGTCTACTCTGTTTCTATGAAATTTTCATTATTCCCTTACCCTGAGATTGCACTTGTGTAGTTCCACAGTTTTGCATCATCTTATAAGCCTGAGGGCATTCTTGGCTGCAATCATTAATCTGATAGTGTCAGTTACATAATTTAAATTTTCTGGCATCTTGCAACTCGGGAAGAGTTAATGAAAACCAGAAGAAAAATAAAACCCGAAGGAGGGTATCCAGCTAATTTTGTCATTCTCAATAGCAGAAGTCATTCTGGAATACAAGCAAACAATTTAAACAATATTTCATGAACTGTAAATGGCAAGAAGGTATACTTTTCAGGCTCTTAGGATTTTTTATTAATTTCCTTTATCTGTGTTCTCAGATTGATTCTCTAGCTTTCAGGAATATCATAGAAATTACTAAACACTACACGAAATAGTAAGAACAACTCTTTATGCCTTCCTTGAATCTGCTAATACATTTGCTTGTAGCTCACTATATCTGCAGTGGTAGAGAAGTTTTTATGGTTGCATCCCATTGACTTCCAAATGAGATTGAAGTCATAAATCAAGAATGTCAGAAGTGGCTAATTTCTTAGTTCTTGCATGGTTAAGAAGCTCCATGCTCCCTAAGACTCTGAAGCCACTCTCCATTCTTAAGGAATTGCTAAAAGAAACTTGTCATCATAGTTACTCAGTATCATCAAGTCCTGGTATCTATACAACAAGTTTTCTTTATGTGCATTCACGAATCACATAGGAGCTTCTTTATTTCAAATTGCCCATTCTTATCTGGGAATTCACTGACTGTGAGCAACTGAGAGGAGTAGTATACTTTTGCCAGTGTTGGAGACTATGCAGGTAGAAGGATGGGAGTGTGGAAGTAGTGGAAAGTACTGTGTGGGTACTGTAAGGGCAAGGAATTCTTCATCTTCTACATTCCATGATATGAGTCTTTATATAGCTAATCCAACTCCAAGAAGATTAGATACAAGTAGGTAGCTCCTTTTTTTTAGAGTCTGTGGAGTTTTTGCGTTAAAGGATCATTTCATTGAGGCTGAAGGAATACCGGGTTTGAAATGAGTGCTTAAAATAAACATCAACTAGTAAAAGTTACAAAGCTGTTCTGTTTTTACAGCACAGAAAAGTTAATTCAAGGTGCAGAAGAAGATATCAAACATGAAAAGGTTGTAGCAGATCACATAATGAAAGACATGTCACAGGAAAATCAAGCTAAATATATGGAAATGAAGGCTGCAAATGAAAAACTCTCCCAGGTTGGTTTGTTCCACTGTACTTACCTAAATTTTTCTCAATCTGGCTCCATCAGTTTCAAATACAATATAAATATTAAAGAGCTTGAGAATGGCGTAATCCAATAAAAAACGTTGCTGGTACCTTAATCAATTGTGGAAGTGCCTGAAAAATAAATAGAGCAACTGACAAAACCCAAATATTTTGTCTTTTTTTATTTCTTATTTTAAGAACAAATTATGTTCATCATTTTCATTTTAAATTTGAGGACTGACATGCAGATTTTTAAAACCACTGTAGTGCTTAGAGGTTTCATCAAGTGTAAAAAACAAGCAAAAGGGAAAAACACGCCCAGCAATTTTTTTAGTTCGCTTGAGTAGAAAGCTTCCTTTCTCTGTACAAAACTAAATCTGACTGGGTTTTCTTGTTGTTCTTGTTGTATATCTGAATATCAGAAAAATGTGCTGGTCTTTGCAAAATTGTTGTGATTTCACTAATCCTAATGTGAACAGCAATAAGATTTGTAGGTTCTCTGGGATTGTGTAGCTTCAGGCATACAGTCTTAGAATGTTTCTCTGTATAGCCTGTACAGAGAGTTTTTGCTATTTCTTTGGAGCCCAGTGCTTCCCAGCTGTCTTATGATGAGCTGGATCACTAGTCAGGGCCTGCCTGTCTCTGGACTGTGAAGAAACCATGGTGGCTAGTTCAAATTTTAAAATCTGACTTGAAGCTTCTGAAGTAGAAATGATAAATTCCACACTCAGTGCTGGTTTTAAGAAAAAATAGTGGGAAAAGGGCAAACAATTTTTTTGTTTATAGCCCAGTTGCAAGGAACAATGCTAAGAGTTTACTGGAAGAGTTGGATGCTGAAGGCAAGTGGATATTATATCTGAGTTACCTGGACAAACTGGACACAGTCTAGTCTTTTAAATTTTTAACAGCAGCAATGAGATGTTTTACAGCATTTTATAATACTAAGTTGCAGAACAACTAAGTAATCTCATCAGGTAGTGATTTTTATCTGAAATTTGCATTTTTTTCCTCTTTAGGAATTGGTTGTTCAACAGCAGGAACTGGATGCATTAAACGTAAAGGAGGAGGCTCTGAGAGCTGTATGTATGATAACAAATGATCTCTGTACCAGTCTTTGCTGAACTCTAGTGTAAAAAATAATACAGTAGAACAATACCTATAATCTTTCTCCTTAAATTTTCCAATACTGTAGGATCATGCCCTAGAATGGGGGAGGCAAGGCTCCCTCTCTGTTTTCCACCAATATTTTCTCATCAGTGGTGGAGAAGAATTGTTTCTGCTAGATGCCAAGTACAAAATTTTGATAGCAATACTAGAGGTTTCTAGCTGTAGATACTCATGGGGTTTCAAATGTTTTGTGTGACGTTTGATGCATTTGGAATTACTCTCTGAAGATAACTGTGAAATTATCGTTCACATCCTGCTTAAGGATTTGTGAGACCTAATTTTTCAATGTTTTCAACTTGCAGGATGTGTGAGAATGATTTTCTTGTTCCACATTCCATTTTGAAAGCAACTGGCATTTGAAGCACAAAGGGGTACCTGTTAAGATATTTTTTATCCCACATACATACATAAGCACACACAGCTAGTAGGTGTTTGCTTTTCCCAACAGGAAATAGCACACTCCCAGGTGAAACAGGAGGCTGTGCAGCTGTATGAAAAGCTCCATGAGCTCGAGGAACGTCGAGATCAAATGGTTGCTGAGGATAAGAACATGGAATCTCCACAGGAGGAAAGAGAGAGATTACTAAAGCAGGCAAGAACATGAAATGTTACCATGTAAAAGATTCTCTGATTCAATGGGATGATAATATTTGAAAATACTTGGGTTTGAATCTTGCCTTTATTTTCTCTTTAAGCAGCAGAGGTCATCTGAAATTAAGAACAGTTAATGATTGGCTGGATGGGATGTTTCAGGTTTAGCCAACGCAAAAATGGCACAGTCAGCTTTTCAGGTGGTTGACATGTGCCAATTCATCTGTCATATTGGTATGGGAAAACAGTTCCTGTTGAACCGTTCTATAGCATAACTCCAGACAGTGTCCTTGTGGGTACTGAGCAGAGGTACTAATCCTGGAGCAATGTAGTTAGTTTACAAGGGTCTGTGCAGTGTTCTGTAACTATCCATGTATACTATATGGATTATTGGACTGAATAACACTGATTAGTGTGTCTGATTATTAAATGGGTATTGAGAAAGCAATAAAACATAATACTTAAATCATATCACTTCAGTGAAGAGCTGGTGTTGGACAATGTGAAAGCAAGTTTGTGATTTCATATGCTAAGTTTGTATTCCCTATATAGTCAATAAAGAAATTTCTTTTAACTTTCGTTTTTTTCTTTTTTAAATTTTATTTCATGTGTTAAAATTTTTATACTTTTTTTATAGGTTAAGGATGATAGTCAAGAAATAGCAAGCATGGAAAGACAGTGAGTAATCCCATTATACTGTTGCTACAAAATACATTTGGACCCTAAAGACAAATAGTTGAATTCCATCGCACATTTCAGTGGACTTCTAAAACATCACCACATTTTCAAGCCTCTGCTAGTGTTCACCTTCCACAGAGAATGAATATATCCTTCTGTTTTATCTAAACAACTCTTATAGTGATAGGACATTTAGATCTGCATAGTAAGATCCGTCCTATCCTTATGAACATGGCTTGAGAACATAAACTGGTAATAGCACTGACGTAAACTTCTTTAAGGCAGAAGATGACATTTATCTGTAAGAGCTACTCATCTGGGACATCTATGAAGTTGAGTTTACATTATGCTGCAGTGACATTTTGAAGAGTTTGTTTGTTATGTGTTCTTAAAACCTAACAGTTACAAAGTTGCTTACCAAAAGTTTGGTTCTAAAGAGTAACAGGACATTGCTTCTTGATGTTTGGGTACTGGACCCTTCTGAAGATTTGCCAGTCTGGTAAATATTATAATAAATAGTAATGTATTGGGGTGGGGGGAGATAAAGCAGTACAATGTTTTTGTAACTTTGAGCCTTTTGATTTTTCTCTCTTTATAGAAAAATAGAGATAATTCCTGATGTCTCCTAGAAACAATTTTAAATTCTTTTAAGCAGTATTCCCAACTATAATCATTGGTTAATTTTTAATGCATTGACACGTTTGACTGGATACTAAGTTGCTTAACAGAATTGTTTGAAAGAAGCAATAAAAGGGAATTCTATTCAAGGATTTACGTAGAAATGTTTTTAAGCAAATGATTATGTGATACAGTATTTTTCTAATGGATTTCAGTGAACACGTAGGTGATTTTTAAGGAATACAATTCCTTGTTGTAATTTACCAGTTCTGTTGTACCTTTGCAAAGCTGTATAGCAGCCAGCAGAGGGACCAGTTGAGTAAGTTAAGAACTACTGATGACTCAACAAAAAATGCTTTTAATAAAAAAGAGCAGCAGTACTTATATTTAATAGATATAGGGACTGAAGTGACAGGTTATTTACATATACCTTTTATAATAACAGCAACCCTCCTGATACTCTTTTGGTTTTGATAAAATTAGGTTTGCTTTTTTTTATTCTCATTTTTTCTCTCCATTTTTGTCTAAAAAAAAAGTATTTTACAACGCATTTTCAACCTTGGATTTCACTGTCAATTTGTCAGGCTGACAGAAGTAAAAGAGAAAACAAACCATTTTAAAAAGGTCATTCAACGACTTGATGTGGATCTGGAGAATCATCAAGGTAATATGACTAGAGCTGTAGCGGACTATGCAGAGCTGCATCTGTTTGTGTTATAGCATGTAATGTTATGGACATTAGTTGCTTTGAGGCTTATACAAATGTCCATTATTCACCAGAGGTTTTGTGTCCAGGGGTGCAGGCTTCTCTTTTCAGATGTAAGAAATGGGGAACGCTCACCTTTACTGTTCATCAGTTTCATATTGAGTAGTAAACCCACCATATAAAATAATAGTACAGCTTTCTAGTTTCCTGTTCCAATTTCATATTTAGGACTGCTGAGGAATAGAAGTTTCTCTTACTGGCAGCATTGCAGAACCAGCTGGGCTTTAGAAAAGCTTTTATTTATTTCACCTTTTACATGATCTGACACACTGTCAGTGAATGTGGAATTCAGAATGTTTAATAATATTGTGTAAAGCAGACAGAATTCAGTAGTATTCTTATCTGTCTTTGAAACTTCTTGGGTTCGTCTTTGCAAGAAGAGTTTGGGAGCTGCCTAGAAATGGCATTAGCTTAGAAACTTACCTCCAGCAAACACTTGCTGTTCTATGTTAGGCTAGGTTAGGTTGGGATTTGTCCTAGCACTTGGAGTTACAGTTCTGGAGGCAGTAACTTTGTTTGAGCATAGGCCTTCAACAGCTGTGGAAGATTCTCCTTAAACTGGAAATTCATCCCATGGTAAAACTTTCTTCTAATTAGAAGGAATCTTGTTTAAATAGGAGTTACATAAATATGTTCATACATTCTGGAAAACTTTCTAACAAGTTATTTAATTTCTATAGGACTGATGAATTAATGTGTTTGTGTCCTTTCTACTTTAGACCTTTTCTCAGGTGATCAATGTAAAATTTAGCTGTGAATTTCTTCAAGGTGAACAAATACTTCTAAAATTGACCCTAACCAAATGTTTCATACATCTATTTCTCATCTTTTGCATTACAAAATATTTCATATTTCTCCAGTTATTTCAGTATTTTTGTGCAAATCATTTATTAGGACCGTCTTACTAGCTTTCTTGTTTCCGTATAATATCATTGCCAATTTTACTATTCTGCGTTAATTTTTCCTTTTTGTTTGGCTTGCAACTCTTTTTTTTTGTATCTATGGAGAAATTCAGAAGGTAAGAAATGAGTTCATTTTCGCATTTTATAGTTAGGTTTACACACACAGCCATTCGTTGCTGGACTGTATGTCTTATACTGTGTTAGAAAAAGACCTCTGTTGAAGAAAAGGGTTTAAAGCATATGTAGGAGAAAGCATATGCTGTCTGTCAACATATCAGCAATGGTCACGATATTCAGTGTAAGGTTACCTTGTGATATAATACAGAGAAAATTATACCTGTTGGTGTAACATCAGGGGAATAAAAAGATATGCATAAAGAGTACCTTTTAGATACAAAAATCTAATCTCCTAATGCCCTTTTCTTTAGTGAATGGAGAGAGAATCCCAGAGGGCCATACTTATTTCTGCTTTAAATCAGCATCTTGATGTGCCCTTGAAGTTCCTGTTCTCCCTCCCTCCTTAGTCAGCTTACTTCTGGCTCAGTATTTATGCTGTTTATTACAAAGCATTCACAGACCTTCAGCTTGTAAAATTTTTTAGTTAAATTTTGGATAAAATAGCCAGTAAAAAAACGAAAACAATGTTTCAGGATAAATAGTTCAGTGCTAGGAACATTTTTGAGCAGGAAACAAAATAAACAGACCATAAATAGAAATAAATATGTTTAGTTTTCACTTAAGAAAATCTAAATAAGTAAAAAACTTGCCCACTTATTATATGTTCCTTATATTAGCAGTTACCTCTAACTGATCAGTGAGAGTTGTCATTAACTCATAATGGGATAGACTTATTAATTCATGGAATTGCATGAGAGGCCAGGATACTGATGTAATAATGCCGTATTTTAAAGAAAGCATATCTGTAAAGACATTTTAAAGGTTGTGGTCTTTATTTCAAATTTTTTTTTCTTTAAACACTTGGCAGATCGTGTAGCTCTTTGTTTCATGGCTCCCTGTAGCTAGGCTTTTTAAGAATAGAACAGACTGAGTTATCAAATATTGGAGGCATGCATTGCAAAATGAAAGAGAGAGTCCAGCAAGGAACAAAGCCACAGCTGCAAGGAAGCTGAAGCAGAATCACAGTCCCTTAGGGGCCCACGGGTGTTCTTATTGTTTGTATATACTAGATAAAAAGGAAATCATGGGGGTGTAAAAGCAAAAAGACCTGGAGAAATTTGCTTGCTCAGTTATATCTGTATCTACTTCATTCTCTTTCTGTGTATTCTTTAAAGATACAAGATTGTGCTGAAAATTAATTAATGACTAAGACTCAAACAATTAAAAATGTAGATGTTTGAAACTTAAAATTGTTCTTAGGAGCTGGATTGTCTCATCTTCTTGAAACTTGTCACAAATATGTGAGGTCTGCCCCTTCAATAGTACATTTTAATTAAGACGTATTTATAATCAGTAGTTGGATTTGAAGATGGAGTGACTTATGCATTGTATGTTATTAATTACTCCTAATACTACTGTAAAGAATGTGCGTGGAGATATTATTTTAAACTTAATGATAGAAAGCTTTCTGTGCATTTTATTTTCCTGTACCATTGCTTGTACAGTTTTGCTGTTTATTTCCCCGAGTTTGTCACAGTTTTGCTTACAGGCTACATATCCTGATGAAAGTCCATTCTAATATGTGAAAGTGCTATTGAAATAGCCCATATGACAGAGCTGCAGAAAGTTTTAACTAACCATGGTTCCCAAATACACAAGAGCATTTGTTCTCTATGATTGAAATTCACCTGACTTCAGAAAAATCCTATGATTTTCTTTTGTTCATACCAAGTAGTTATCCCACTTTTATTTGACAAAAATTCTAACCTCTAAAACGTTTTAAAAATTTCATTGGGGCTGATTTATTAAGCTAATAATATTTTTTTTAATATAAAAGTGTGTGTGACATAGTTGAAGTGACTACATTAAATGACGTAGGATGAGTTTCTAGGCATGTAGAATTTTTATTTTTAAAACTGACATTTTGCGTGCCAAAAGGAATGCAGGAATGAGACAGTGTAAAGTTAAATCAACGCTACATCTCTTGCAGGAGAGGAGAATTGGAAATACAAGGAGCTGAAGAAGAGGGAAGAAAGCATGGACAGTAAGTTGTCTCATATATTTCAATTAGGCCTAATTCCACTAAAAGACTGGTTTTCTTGTATTGTTAATACTGAGTTCATTTAGAGCTGAGAAGAACTGATGTCCTGATCTTTGCATAAGGTGTCTGTGATCTACCTCAGGACAAGAAAATTGATATCTTAGGACTTATAGGACAGTCGCAAATACTTGGAGCATCTTTCAAGGCTTTTAATCAAAGATTAAAGGTCTTAGGAACACAGCTTTATTTTATGAAAGCAAGGCTGAAATTACATTTAAAATTAATTTAAATAGAAGATATATAAACCCCGCTGTTTAGGTATGGTTAAAAGCAGAACTTCAAAATGGACAAGCGCAGTCATCATGTAATTCTTTAAAATTAAGGCTTGTCATATCTGTTCAATAAAGATGAATGCTACTGAAACTTTCTTCCATATTAAAAGGATCTAATGTTGTACAGACCTCAACAGTAACTAACAGAGGATGAAAACAGAACTGTTCTTAAAATATACCCTATTACTAGTATACTGTTGCAGGAAGCTTACAAAAACAGTTGGGCTGTTACTCAGCAAAAGGAGAAAATGATCAATAAATATGCCATGACGGCCAAAGTACATAATACCTTTTTGTAACAATGTTCTGTAAAAATGTTCAGTATAACTTATGGCTAGTGTGATACTGAAAGAAAGGTCTCAGCTGACAACAAGTAAAGGTGGGTAAGAGCATACTTAAAAAGTTTCTGCATTTTCAAAGCATCTGATTTCCTGAGAGGCAGAAGGGCAAAAGTTCACTTGATCTCAATTTTCAGTACAAAAAGACTGTGAAAGCAAGACCTCATGATCCATCTGGCTTTTTGGGTTTTGGTTCTGCTTCTGCCCTTCATCAGAGGATACTGATGCGATTCCAGAGCTGTTTGAGATTAACTGAGAGGTCTGTGGGAACATGCAGACATCTTAACGACGGGAAAAGAGTAAATATGGTACCTGTCTTGAGGAAGCCATGGAAGTATAGACCAGTCAGCTTGGTATCAATTTCCAGAAAGGCTGTGTGAAAAATAAGCAAGCAAACAATATGTAAACATTACAGGAACAGAAATATGAATAACATTGGTACTGATTTGTCAAGAAAAAAAAACTAATTTCCTTCTTTGACAGAAAAATAGTGCAGGATAAGGGAGGAGCACCAGATGATGTGAGCTTTAACTTGAGTACATCTTCTACTGGTGTCTCATGGTGTTCTGAGAAGCAAGTTAGGGAACTATTGTCCATTATTGACCTGTAATGTGCATTTGATTAAAAAAATTATAAATTATGAAGTATTCACAGCCAAGGTGGAAGGATGTATTGAGTACAGTTTTGCACTGTGTTGTATGTTCAGATTAGTCAATATTTTTAGTAATCAGTTGGATGACAGGAGAGAGAATAAATACATAATTTCACAGAAAATGCTACATCGGAAAAGCTGAAATGCTGAAGGACATGGTTAGAATAAAACTACTTGTGGCAGATTAGAAATGAAGTACAAAAAGTTTAAAAAGGATTGTTTAAGTTTATGCATTTGGGCAGAGTAATCAACAGCAACAATACAGAATAGGGAGCAGTTTGTTTGGCATAGCTCTGTGATACGGCTCAGAGTTACAGTGAAAGACAAAGTGAACATGGCTTAGCAGTATTACACTAGCATGGAGGAGAAAATACTGCAGCTATAGGTTTACACAGGAGTGTAATTTGTCAGACGCATAAAGTAATCTTGTTCTCTGTGCATTGAGGAAGGTTTCAGTTGGGGTATTGTCTCTAGTTCTGCACATAAGGAAAGAGGTTGACAGTCCTGAAGAGAGACTGATGAGGGATGCAGAAAGCATGACCTGCAGGGGATTATTAAAGAATATGTCTTTTATTTTAGAGAATTTATGACAGTCATCAAATGTGCAAAAAGGCTATTTCAAATAAAAAGTGAATAATCTATCTCCATATATACATGGAGGATGGGAAAGGAATAATACACAAATAGCTGCAGAAGGATTTCAGGTTGGATATTGGAAAAACACTTTCTAACATTAAAACTCACCAAGTGTTGGAATAGATTGTTCAGGAGGCTTGTAGAGTATCTCTCATGAGCTGTCTGTAAGAAGAGTGTGGACAAATGTCTGAATTACTGCCATACAGTTGTTTTTGCCCTGGAGCAAGTGAAGTAATTAGATGACCTCTTGCAGTCACTTCCATTCAATTATTTATGAATCTGTGAAACACACAGCACTCAAACAAGGTCAATCAGACAGGTGTGATGAGGAGAACTGCTTGCAGAAAGACAATAAGATGAGATGTAAATCACAGAATCACAGAATCATAGGGGTTGGAAGCGACCTCTGTGGATCATCTAGTCCAACTCCGCTACCGAAGCAGGGTCACCTACAGGAGGTTGCACAGGACCTCGTCCAGGCAGGTTTTGAATATCTCCAGAGAAGGAGAATCCACAACCTCCCTGGGCAGCCTGTTCCA
>Ga0181612_108820_pt1 | contig 23970 bp, 12 predicted proteins | sample HoacroProtozoa21_FD_119630 | JGI IMG/M metagenome (GOLD analysis project Ga0181612, IMG submission 119630) | Hoatzin crop microbial communities from Cojedes, Venezuel. Combined Assembly of Gp0051906, Gp0051904, Gp0051908
CGTGGGAACTCGTCTGCCTCAGAAATATGAATTCAACAAGGAGTATCATGCCCGAAATCCCATTAACGCAGACATTACAGATATCAGAATTCCCTCTGCAGATATAGATCAGCAAACTACAAGAGCACCAGTAAATAATCAACAGACCTTAGAAAAACGGCGAGGATTAAACTCATCCATCACTAACTAGCACATCTGTAGCAAATCCATAGAAATTAAAAAAAAAAGGGAGGAGGAAGATAAACATTTTTATCATCTTGTATGTGTTCCTCATTTATTACTGAGCCTGTGAAGGATGAGTATCAGTATCACAGCTGGAAGTAGAGAGAAATGACAAAGCAAAGGGCAACCTTTTCTGCTTTTTGTGATAGATCTGAGGCTCGCCAGGGGACTGGGGATGTGCCTGGCGGTGCAGCTGGCCCCGCGCAGCCGCATGGTTCTGCAGCGGGGAGCCGCTGGGTCGGACTCTGCCCGTTGCTGTGCCTTCAAAAGATCTCTGCTCATTTTGACGTCTGCCAGTGTTGCAGCAGAGGGTTTTGTCTTCTCTGAACTATTTTGTACCATACATCCTCACTGGCATCTGTCCCTCAGTAGCAGAACCAGAGTCAATACAGGCAGCTCTTACGTTCATCACCCTGCGTGCAACATGCCAACATGAGGGCAGTAAGCAAAGCCGCTGTAACTCTGCCGAGGGGTAAGCCGGGACAGAACACCTTAACTGGTCCCAGATTCCTCCCAGACAAAAGCTTCACTCCTGCTGCTGGCTCCACAGAGGTGTTGCCACCATCCGAACTTAACGGTCTTTTCCAGTGCCCCGTGGTGTATTTACTGCTAGACCCCAGTTATCCAGGTCCACACAGCAAGAGACCAAAGGCTGTCAAGACTGGAAGGAAAAAAGGGTGCTAATGGATCACAGAAGGTCAAGAGTGGCTGCAGAGAAGGCTCCTTGCTCACACAGATAACTGCTGCAGGCTCCTGAGCCCTGCCTTGTGCCACCTGCACCTGGAGGAGGTAATTTCCCCCAGACAGAGAGGACTAGGTGGGGATTTGTGCAACAACCCCAAATGTCATTTCATTGATCTGTCCTCTTTTAAAATCCAGTACAGTTCAGCTGGCTCTGGGTGTTTCTTCGTAGACACAATCTTTACCCCTGTGACGATGTTGCCCTTCTTGCTTACAACGAAACCGCCCTTTATCAGGATTTCATTATTAAGTTTCCTTCACTAAGCACCACTCATAAGTATGGCAGCATGTTGCAAAGTGTTCTCTTAAATAACCAAGCCTATAGCCATCCCCATAAATGAACTAGGAATGCTTTATGGTGCAAATCCTTGCTTTCCTTGTGTTTTCCCAATTACTTTGTAATTCACAAGGTTCAGTAGCTCACAATGGGTCTCCTAGCCATTACTACAAATTTGATCGGTTCTGGTGTAGGTAAAATTACAGGATAGAAAACTCCAGCAAGAAAAGTAGCTTCTTCACTTTCTCCCGAGCTTTTCTTCCCCTCGACTTTCTCCTGTCTCTCTGAAAGGTCTGTGTGCTCTTTGTTCTGCTCTGGCTATGAGGGACAGGTTGTTGCATACTGCTGTTGGATACTTCAGAGAGCTTGATGGAAAATCAAAGTGAGATGGGACTTGAAATGTCTCCTTTTTGATCGCTGAGGGTCCTTTGCAGCTGTTAGGAGGAACAGCCCCACGGCTTCTTGTGGGTCTTCAGGAAGCTGCCTTTGATGCTGCTGTCTCCAGCGGGAGAGGGGCCTGGCATCCCTGCATCTGTACTGTGCTATCGGAGGGAAGCTGGGATAACACGCTTCAATCCTTTCTGGGAAATTGTGAACATCTAGGGGAAACAAGAAGCCTGCTCAACTTTTTTTCTTTTCTTCTTTTTCCTCTAGGCTCTCTGTTGCTTCTCTTCCCCCTTTCCTCTCCTCTCTTTCCATTCTCCTCCTCTGAGCTGTGTGCACTGAGAACAAGCTGTCTGAACATCCCTCCTGCTGCTCCTGCATGGACTGTTACAAAAACAAGAAGTAGCCCCGCCGTGAGATCATCAGGAGCCACTTTATTTGCTAGAGGTGGGTTACCACGGTGTAACAAGAAAGCAAAAGTTTATTTGGAGGCTCAAACAGTAAACAACAGCTTTTACAAACCAGCTCAGGCTTTCTGATTCCCAACAAAAAAGAGGTGAAATCCCACGAGACCTCTTTCCATATGCCAAAGAGGGTGGACTCTCCGGAGTTCAGGTCCAAAGTACAGATCTGGACTTTGCTTGTCTAGACTCTGTGTGTGTCTGTCCATCCCTCCTCATCCCTCCTGATAGCTTCTGACACTATCAGCCAGTTTTGATAATGTTTGATAGAGGGACAGGGGCTCAAAAATACCTTTCCTCTAAGATTCACAGCAATAGATGGGCAGTGAAATCCCTCCTCCTGCCTAAGGCGAGGGAAAGACAGCCCATAGCCAGTTCTCATTTGACGCTGGAGAATCCAGGTGGACTTTGTCAGTGCCCCAGGCATGGGGAAAGCTGCCGCTGAAGTTTGTACCTTGCCAGACCTCGGGGGATATAGTAGAGCTCCAGATAAGGATGACAGGGCTGCTCCTCATTCTAGTTGTTATGCAGATTTCAAAAACAATGCGTGATGACCGTATAAAATCAATACAACTTGCCGGGAGGCCTTACTGGCCTCTGCAGAAGATCCATAGAAGTAATAGATGGGAAAAGAGGGGGCCAGCTCACCAGCGAGAAGAGAGACTTTGAATGGCAGTGAGGGCAGCGGCAAGGGAAACACTGGAATATGGCAATGAAACATTTAAATTTGATAAAAGACAACACTTGTGAGGGGGGTCAAAGTGAAAATGGCTCAGAGCAGGGGTCTGAGGTGGAGCGGTGTATTTAAGTCACAGTGCAAACACATGCTGAGAGCATAGCTATGAAGAAAACAGTGATGTTTTCTCCAAGTTCGGAGGTAATTAGATCCAAGGCAATGGCCAGGCAATAGCAATCGCATTTTAATTAGTCTGTTCCCACCCTGAACTCGTGAAGTGCAGGAGGGGAGAGCCCCTGCCAAGCCTCCATGTAGGCACGGCAGATCGGGTGCGTCCTGCTGGAAACAACGCACCGGAGGCCAAGGAAGAGACGCCAGAAGAGAATGGAATCATTTTTCTGTTTTGTCACCACGTATTTCAGGAAGAACTGGGGGAAAAGGCAGTGCAGAAAATCCTCAGAGGGAGTGGAAAAAATATTTGATGTTTCAAAACATGAAAAAATAATTATGAGATGAAAACTAACCCGTTTCACCTACTTGCATCTTGTCATGTCTAGAGCTTAGAAAAGCTTATCTGAGAGAGTGGTTCTAACTTCATTGTTTCTGGTTCTGTTCGCTAAAAATGAGTAAACATTTACAGACTTAGTCTAGAAACTTGACCAGAAATTGCTGATGAACCAGAATAAAAATAGGGGAAGCTCAGTAAACATAGAACAACCGTGTTCAGTGTCTGACTCCGAAAGGCTGTAAAATCTGTTTTGGAAAGTTCAGCTGCAAGTTTAAGCATCAGGGCAGCTTTAAGTAAGTCAGCTTATTTTACAGGGGTTCTAAAGCAGCCTTGAAAAGAACAGGAAGATTGCTCAAATTGCTAAAAAACTCTACGGTACAATGCACTATCTCCTATGCCACCTTGGGAACATAGCATTAACATTACAGCACTAAGCTGCTTTCGGACCTAAACGAGAAGGTACAGGTTCATCGCTGGCTGCTGGACAACACAAGCGCACGCTGGCTGCTGGTCACCAGAGAAGTCCATCTGAGGTATGGGGTAAGGGCTCTGTAGCCACTATCTTTTATACACACAGAAACATGAAATTCTGAGCAAAGGATGAAGCTCACATGATAACCCTTTCTTTTTCTCTCTTAGATTTCCAGTTCTCATTCATCCTTTGCTCCTTAGAGAGGGGTGTGTGTATTTGCTGGAATAACTCTGGCCCTTCGTCTGAACTGCTCAGCAGACAGTAGATATGATAGCTGTGCTCATGAGATGTTATGATTATTTACTACTGGCTCACTGACAATTAAATGTTTGTATAACAATCATAATTAGAGGCACTGAATCCTTTCTGTTGTGGCGACCACTAACAGTTGCGTGCTGCAGGATGCGAACAATTGTCCATGTTACTTGAGGCTGAGTTTGAATACCTTTTTTGGTGAACCACATTTATTTTAAGATAGTACAGTTTTTCTCTCAGCAATTCCACTGATTAACTCAAACATATGCCACCTACTGTCATCCCAAAAGTTTAAACCCCAACTCCTACTTGTTCTTCCCTCAGGAGCTGTCAGCGTTGAGATGCAATGTTTCATTAGAGTCCATTCCTGAACAAGCTTTTTAAAATCCCTCTGCATACTTGGAATATGTATCGTTATCGTGGGTTTCCAAAGGCCTGCTCCTGAAATGTGAAGGTGTTTCTAGGGTTAGACTTGTCTGAAAGGAAGCGGTGGCCCTCACTGGGTGCCAGCCCAGTCTCTAGCTCGCTGTAACACATTGCGAGGAGAAATTTTGGGGCTTCCTAAAGAAATTCAGATGCCTGCTAATGATAATTCTAATCAGCTTGAACATCTTTCCAACAGACTCAAGCACTGTATTGACATCAGACAATTCACATGTGCACACGTATGGCTGCATGGTGCCCTTGTCCGAGAGGAACCGCGACGCAACCCCATGGCAGCACAGCCCACCCCAGCGTCCCGTCTGCCGGCCCAAGACAGCAAGTGGAGGTGAAGAGGGTGCATAAACACGTGTCACGCAGTTACATCCATCTGCCGAAAAGGGGTTGAATTGTCACAGTAGTTCCTCTAAGATGAGGGTGAAGCTGCTATTGAAAAGATAGTCCAGTCATCATCGGTGTGTTGGTCGTAGCGATATTTGGTTACAAGGAAATCAAAAGATGCTGTAACTTGAACATAATCCTCTAGTTTTATTATAGTTATTCTGTGAATAACTTCAGGCTTTCAGATCTGGTGCTAGCTTTCCGGTTTCTTCCTAAACAAAAGCCTTGGGATAAAAAAGTTATTCTGATGTGAAAAATGTACCACGCTGTTCAACACACTCTTCAAACCATTCCTTACCCTTTCACTAAAAGGTAATTTACAGAACATACCGTATTCTTTCTGTTCTTCATTTTATCACTGACAGCCAGATAATAGAAATGTTCTGGGACAGTCATGATGCTTCTGGAGATGATGTATGGGAAAGCGAGCGAACAGCTCGATCCCTTCACAGCAGAACTGCTCCGCAGGACCAAGAGGCAGAAATTCACCGCCTAGTGAAGGGTGCTGGCCAGAAAGGCTGTTTGAAAGTACCTATTGCTCAGCATTAAGCATAGCAGCCAAAAATAGTTGTTTTTCTGCTCAGTCTGGAGGAGGGAGAATGACTGCTCCACACTCTTTGTCCTGCAGTTGCAGGTTTGTGTCTGTTCAGGGCCAAAGTGATGCAAACACAAACTACACCAGGTCTGGTTTTAGGCGTTATCTGGGCACTGGCAGTTCTTTGGTGAAATAACGGCTCTTCAGCTTTTGTCTCATGCCTCTTTTTCAAAATTTGCCTGTTCTTTCAGGATATCACCACCGGAGTGCATACGAGGAGGGTCCATCTTCTAGTTACAAGCTAGTCTGTAGCAGTTTAGACTGAAGAGCCTTTGCTTGTGCTCTCTTTTCCAGCATTCAAGATACCAGATCCAGAGCTGGGCAGTGAAAGGTGAGGAGGATGTAGGACATCTTCACTCTGTAAGATCAAGGCGGATGATGTAGCGTTGCAAAAGTGTTCCCAGGTGTCTGTCCAAGGAACAAAACCTGACGTTGTGGCTGTTTTCTGCTCCTGGAAAGGCTCCCTGTGCAGACAGCACAGAGCCACTCTGCAGTCCTTGACTCGTCAGCTGGCCACAGATCGTCAAGGTGAGATTCCCAGACAACTCTGTGTTTCAGGATTGTGAGTGTCTCTAGAAACACTCATCTTGTCTGAAAAGCTGGCCATAAAACCCCCAGTCCTGCATGGTTAAAGACAGCTTAGGAAGCTTCTTCCCTTGATGGTAGGATGCCCTGGGCAGTAATCTGGACCAGGCTGTGCTCCTGTGCAGTGCGTGCCGGTGGGAGCAGGGCAGCTGCACCCAGGACAGTTCCCTCGCTGCGTCAAGCTCTGGTCTCTGCTCTGCAGAATGCCGTTAAGATGCAGAAGGTGGTATTAGCAGCTCTGAGAGCAACATCTGGATTAGTATAAACTTAGAAAAGCAAAGAATGCACTTGCACCAGCTCCGATTGGAGTAGGGAAAAGAGTTTTATTCTTACAGGACTTTGTGGATGGTTGTGCTCAACTGCTCTTCGGCAATTTCTGCACTGCTCTGCACCTCAGTCTCCCTCTTGGGAAGTAGGTCTGGTCTCCTTCGTGATCTCCGGGTGAGCCTTTGATTGCCCCCGGGTCCCACCCGCGGCTGGGTTTGCAGCCCTGTGATGGCGGTGCTCCGATGGATGCTGCTCTGCCGGACGGTGCTCCCGGTGTAGACGGGCGCTCAGAAAGCCAGGTCAGCTGTCATCGGGGTCACTACAGCTCTTTGTCTGCTGTGATTCATTTATTGCCTGGTGGGTACACTCCGCTGGGAGTGATAACAGATATATTTAGCACTGAGGTGCCGTATAAGGCAAGAGAACGGTTGTGCTGTGTGCCTATGTGTGTTTGCACAAGCAGGTAGGTGTATTGCAGAGGGGCTGCTTAGGTAAACAGCAGGTATGCGGAAGCAGTCTGTACTCCTGGAGATTTCTGAGCTTTAAAACAAAATACAGTTGCTGCATATAGCATTGAGTATTCTGTCATAACCCATGTGGTGTCACAGCTATTCTCTCCCCGGTGCATGCGTTCTTCTGTTAAATTTGATTTGTGTTTATCTTCACACCAATTCATGCTGCTCTGACAATATATGTGGGTGTGTAAGGAAATGAGGGTGCAGAAAGAGGATTGGGCCCCAGGTACTGAATTATACAGTAGTGTACGGTTTCCTCAGGCTGCAAACTCTTCTGCCTCCACTTATGCTGGGGAAGGTTTTCAGCTGGTGTAAACGGTCATCGTTCGTTTGACTTTAGTGGAACCACAAGAGTTTCTACCGGCAAAGTGTCTGCCCATGGCATTTTACAGGATAGTGTAATCCTTTCATACTGATCATAATTAAAATGACTGATTTTCAAAACTTCCAAAATTATTTACAAAGCCAAGTTATTTTGGGAGAGGTTGGGATGGAGACATCCTGGCATCTCAGGGCCAGTGAGTACTGAGGCGGATGGAGATGCAGATGGGCGGATAATCGAGGTTGTGGTGTTTCACTGGGTGCCCTGACTGCTGTTAAAATTCCCCCGACAAGCCTCCATGGCTTTTTTCACAATTCCATAATTTTGTAGGTTTCACTCCAGGTTATTCTGGAAAACGGCTGCTGAATATCTTGAGTTGTCTTGAAAACTGTACTCCAGGCAGCCAAATATACTACCGTGAGACAGCTTGTTTGCAGAAGAAGAGCTAGGATTAGAAGATGGTGTCAGAGCTGTCCCTGGAAAGGACACTGGAAGGTGTAAGGCAGCAGTGGAAGAGGTTTGGAAAGGTTACAGGGCTGCGCAGGGGTGTGGAGATGCCTCCTCCCGCCGCTGCCCTGCCCTGCGGATGGTGGTCTGTGCCCAAGCTTTTGAGTCGGTGCACGCTCATGGAGAACCCCAGGCACGGGGCGAAGCTGGGCAGCTCTGGCAGCGTGTATGCACTTTATTTACCAGAACATGGAGGGGTTTTACTGGGACTTCACCATGGTCAACAGGTCATGCTGTGTTCGTGATTATTGCTAGTTTTGTTGGAAAAGCAAAGCTGTTCTGACTCAGTTTGAGTAATGCCCTGCATGCCTCAAATGGTACAGGAGATCCACGGTGAAGAGCAGTTCAAAATTCTGTGCTTGTGTATATTCTGTGTCCTAGAAACTATTAAACCTCTTCTGTGTAGTGACAGGAGGTTAGAACATCTGCAGAGACAGACAAATTGCTGGTGGTTTAGCAACCAGATTAGCTGAGGTAAAATGCTAAAGGTCTTCGCTATACATTTTAACCTCCTAAAGCAAGTTGAAAGTTAGGATATCTCAACGAAAAGTCTGGAATGACTGTTTGACAGCCTGAAGATAAGGTCCAAAATTCAAAAGCTCCAGCATTATGAAGCTTCCAAAGAAGAGGAGGAAAAACCAGTGCCAGCAAAGGCAGGTGGAGGACAACAGAGTTGGCTGTGTAGGAGTGTAAGCTGTGTCTCAGCTACCAGAGGCATCAGCTTCACATACTACTCATGACCAAGAAACAGAGAGGAGGGGGCTTTCAGGATTTAGGTCTAGTAAGTGCTGAGGAAATAAGTTTAGCTAATGCATCTCTGTTACAAAAACAGCCCCGGTGCTGATTTCACCTCGAGTGGTGTCAATGAGTTGTGCACAATTACAGTCTGTCAAAAGAAGATCCAAAACAGGCTCTTTAATGTTTTCTGACCTATCTTGAGCTGTCTTCCTGGGCTTCCCATCCCAGCTATGCTTAGGTATATATTTCCACTCATTTGTGAAGTTCTCAATCCACCCACTCTATCAAAATCAGATACTCAGTAAATACTGACCCTTTGGGTCTTTTAAATATTTTTTTGTTCATTTGGGGAGTTCCCACTCAATCAAGTCTGTGCCAGCGCCTGGGAGGGGAATGCCACTACTCCTGACTGCATATGTTCCACGTAGCACCTGTGACATTTGGTAGCACCCGAAGTTTCCCTCAGATCTGTAGACAGAGTTAGTCTCGTACCTCTGGAGCAATCAGTGCGTCTCAATACAGTAAAAGAAGTCCTATCTTGTTATATTTGATAAGAGCGGAGCCTACTGCAATTTGAACTAAAATTTCGTGAGAAGGGTGTGTGCTTTCTTCCTGCTGAGCTGAGTCACTTTTCCCTTGTCATCCATAATACTTTATTATACCAGCAGAATTATTACATACAGTGCATTTAATTTTCCACACATAACGAATACAAGCACTCACAACAACTTGCGATGGCTCTTTGGGAAGTAAATATTTAATTTTTGAATGAATACATTTGTTCTTTATTAGAAGATACAGAACTAATTGTTCCTTGAGTATTATAACAAAATTAAAGCAGCACAGTCACAGTGTGCTTGCAAAATGCACAAGTAATTGCAACAAGGGAGGGGAAAGATGGAAATTTCATTAGGGAGAGGCAAAATTTTACAAAGCTACTATGATAAAGGAGATCCCATATATGGGATGAATTCTTGCAAGAATCTAGGCACAGGGGGTTACGTTTGGTGAACACCCACCCCACGGCTTGGAGCAGCCTTTGCAAATGCTGCCGTGAATATTTCTGCCTGGATACAAATGAATTAGCAAGGATGCAGATGTAGACTTTCATTGGGATGTTCTATACAGTCATTGCAATACACGCAGGTTTGGAAGTGTCTAGATCTCAGGATGATGTATAAGCAGAATAGAGTGATATAGTTCACTGCATCTGCAAACCGTCTCATGAAATGCGAAATGAATGGCTGAAAGAAATATTCTTACAGGAGGAAAAATGGAACTCCAATGTGTGTCATAAATAACAGAATTTTAAACAGGGATACTGGTTATAGATTTCAAGCTCCCCCTCCTGAGCAGCAACTAAATCTTCCATCCTGTTGGGTAAAGTCATGTTAAAACAACCCCATTCCAGCACTGACGCTGACATCCCGATTCCTGCTGCTGCGCTGGCAAGGCTGGAGTGTTTTCAAGGTCATTGCAGTCAGTGAAAACTCTTGTTGATGTCAGCTGGGATCTGGGTTTCCCTTGTCCTTTATTAGTGTTGTAAAGAATGTAGAGTGTTGGTGTAAAACAGCATGACACCTGAGAACTTTCCTGTATATACAGAGATCTTAGGAGACATTTACTCCTTTTTCCATGAAGGCACACGGAAGACGTTAGCAAAACTTTTTGGATACATTTTTAAAGACTGGCGAAGACCTCAACAAGCTTGAGGAATAGGCTAGCCAGAAGCTCATGACATGCAGTGAGGACAAATGCGGCATTCCTGCCTCTGGGACCTGTCAGCAAGAAGGGCTGGGGACGGACGGGCTGGGGGAAGCTCCACAGACAGGACCTGAGGGTCCTGGTGGACCATGAGCTGAGTGTCAGTAGTGTGTTTAAGGGGATGAAGCCTGGCTGCATACTGGGCTGGTCGGCTAAGAGCGTAGCCAAGAAGTCAATCATTCCCCTCAACTCCACGCTTGTGAGGCTGCACATCACAGCTGGAAAACTGCATTTTCGGTGTATCTGAGTGCCAGAGAGAGGTCAACAATGGAAGCAAGTCCGGCAGAGGGTCAGTGGGATGTTCAGGAGGCTGGAGCACATGGTATACCAGGAGAGGCCAGGAGTTCTGGGTTTGTTTAGCCTGGGGAAAGTAAGCTAAGGGGGCATCTGCCTGCTGTCTTCCACTAACGAAAGGGGATTGTCTAGGGGATGGAGTCAGACTCTCCACAGCAGCGTGCTGCAAAGAAAGAGGCAGTGGTCATGCATTGCAGCAAGGAAAAATTCCATCCTTCGATGTATGGAAAAAATTGATCAGAAGAAGGGTTATGCAGCACAGGAACAGATACTCTGGAGAGGCTATGGGCTCTCCATCCCTGAAATCTTTCAGAACTGAGCTGGCCAAGGCCCTCAACAGCCTCCTTTAGCATCAAACTTGTCCCTGCGTTGAGCAGGAGGCTGGACTGGAGGCTTTCAGAGGCCCCTTTTCACCTCGATTATTCTCTAATTCTCTGATTTAAATTCAGAAGGTTGCTAGCACCTGTGAAATACGGTCCCACCATAAAAAAAATGGCTGTTAGTATGGCACTCAATCCTTCAGTAAATATGTTCCATGCGAATATTTATAGTCCTGCCTGCTACCTTCAGTGAGAACAGAAAGTTCTGACTCTCATAAGCTCCATACAGCTTCCAGCAGAGATGGTGAGAGCCTTGCCTTCCTTCACCTACAGCATCGCTCTGTGGAGGTTCGTTGGCTCCAGCTCTGCCGGCCCTGCGATATCTACGGATTTGTGTCAGTGGCTGAAAGCATCTAATCTAAAAAGAGAACTGTCTCTTCCAGGCAGTGCTGGTATCTGTGGCTGAGTTTGGTTGGCTTTCAAATCATGTGTTGATTTTAGGGACAAGAAGAAAAAGAGGAAAAAAAAAGTTCCCCATCTGCTCGTTTGGCTCCTTCAGGATGCACATGTGTCTCCTGTATTGGAGCCTCTCTGACGGCAATATCAGGGGGGTTCCCGGGGCTCTGACCAGGGGAAAGGGGGACAACTGACCCCCCTCCCTCGCAGCTGCCCCTTTCCGATGATTCCTGTGCCCAGGCTGGAGCAGGCGGCCGGACCCCCCGAGGTAGCTCGTGTGTTGGGGAGCTGGTCCAGCCAGTTATCCTGGCAGCCTTCTGGATAAAATAAAAGGGAATTGCCTGGATGCTGAAGGCTTCCTACAGATGTAGCTGGTATTTGTGAGAACTCCCTGACAGTGCCTCTGGGTACAGAGCAGCAAGAAATTCTCAGGATGGTTTGATTTTGGTAGGGATGATATTTTTTTCCCTGCCAGCATTTCTCAGCTATGATCTCTCTCTAATGAAATTGCCCATTCGGTGCTAGGTTTGCAGTCGAAACTGAGCGCTATAGATGAACAGTTGTTGCTGCTTTATTATTGAAATTAGAGTCATGGGATCAATTTAACTATTCCTTGCTTCATTATTTGCTTAAGACAATAGAGTCATCTCTGCAAATTCTGTTGCTTTGTACGTATTTTTAGCTTAATTATCATAGATATTAACAACAATCAACAAAGATTTCCTAGGTGCATGCGCTTGCTCCTGGCAACACTAGTTTTTTATAGACTTTGTCCTTTTAACTTGCCTTCCTTTTCGTAGTCAATCTGGCTCTCAGAAAAAAGCAAGCAAACAACCAAAAAAACCCCAACCCAACTTATTTTGCCAAAACATTAATGCTTTCCTAGTATTTTATTTTAAGAATGAAAGTCAGAGTGATGACTGTGCCTGCTGTCGTACACGTAGCTAAATATTCTGGCAATTGAGCCTGTGTAGGTACAGTGGGGAATTCTGCTTTTTTGGGCAGGAGGTTATTTAAAATGGTTCGGAATAATTTGCTTTGGACTGAGCTTTCAGTAAGACCTGGCTGATCCTGGGTTTACCTCATTTTGCAACGTATCAAAACCTCAAGACAGACGTGTTGCACATGTCTGCACCCAGCTGCTGCTGCTTTGGTCCTTCAGCCTGGCCAGGCAGTGGTCACAGCTCCTGGTCAGAGCTTAATGCCTCCAATGAAGGAAGTTAGACTTAGATTCATATGATCTGAATTGAGATAAAAATCTGTCCTACTCTACTGCCAACGTCATTTTAAAAAAAATCCTTCAGTGTACTTTACCAAACTCCTAAACCACAAAGTTACCTGTCACTGATATGTGAATTGGTACCCCCAGCTGGCTTAGGGCAGGGGGGTAGGTGTCAGGGGAAAGCTCCTCTTGTCCATTGAATACACTGAATTTTGGATCCTGGCAGGAGTTCATTTGCAGTTTGTTGGACAACTTTGTGCAGAACATGTGAACAAGTCTCTCTGATCAGTTGGAGCATAGCTGAATATCCCACCAGAATAAAGAAATCAGTCTGCAGTTTTGTCTATACAGCCTATCTTCCATTTAAAATGTAGCCGGAAAAAGGTCTTATTAACATTTCTCAAGAGTGCCAGTAAAAGCACTAGGCAGTTTTGTGCATTTGAGGTACTGAAAAAGCAATTTTAATATCTAGTTTGATATAACATAAACACGCTTAGCTTCCAGTCAACATTTTACCAACCATTTAGATTACTTCTACACACTTCAAGCATAATCACTGGAAACCTCTTAAACTCCTTTCAAACTGCATCCCCCAGAAGCTAATATTCTAAGGAAAAAATTTAAAATTTTTAAGATAGGCTTAATCATCCTTATGTCACGGTCCTCCTCCTTGTATCTTGTCCCCTCTTCCTCTTTTCTGCTTTTCCCCTTTCTTCCAAACAGGTAAGGCAGCAGGAAAGCAGGACTAATTTTATACTCATTTTAACAGATGGCAAACTAGTAAAAGGGATAGATAGAAAAAGGAGGGCTCACTTCTAGCACTGCACCTCAAATCTTGCAGGATTTACTGGCATTACTTAGGTGGTTAGGTGCTCTGCTGAATCCAGGCTGAAGTATTTTGCCCAGGGATGCAAAGAATAATTACAAAGGAATACACAAATTCGGGTTCAATGACACTTCCACTCTAATCTACTCTTAATTGTTTTACTTCTAATCCAGCTGTTCAAACTTTGGATGCTTTGCTGTGAAGGCGTATGTCCTTATCAAGGCGAAGTCTTTCTGAATGAATTTATGCTGTCTGGCCAGGTGTTAGCCATACGCAGGAGGAAAAATTCTGTGTGGGGTGTTGTTGTTTGGGCTGTTTTGTCAGTCAGATGGAGTGATGCCAGTTTGTATACAAATGCCAAGTGTTGGTGTTGATGGCTCAAGTACGTTAGCCCAGAGCCCATCCTGGCTGCACCTGGTACCCATCAGGCGAACGGTACAAGTGTTCCCGGGCAGGGCCTTCAGCGGTCCCCTTGCATCCGGCAGCCCCCGCGGCTCTGTGCCCAGCCTCCTGCCGCGGTCCTTCACCACCCATTCACACGTTTCTCCTTCATGTTGCCTGCGTAGTAGCGAGTCTTTCTTCTTGAAAATAACAACCACCAAGACTTAATGAGGAGATCTAGCTTTCCTTTGATAAGGCCATGGCCATAATGGAGTTTGCTTGCCTGCGTAGTCCCAGCGGTGCAGACAGAAACTCCAATATGTTTGCTTCTTTAGCATTATTTGACCAGCGAGAAATTCACGCCAAGGACTGCTTGAATTGAAAGAATGCAAATTTTTTTCTCAATACTAGAACAAAAAGAGATACAAGTATCTGTAGGTGGTATGGAAATGACTGCTTGCTGGTGTATAGCTGTGGGATGTAAATTGCTTCCAAATGATTTTTTTTTTTTTTTTTTTCGCTAAACCAATCTAACCCCCCCCAACTCTGAGAGATGCTAAAGATGACTTTTCAAATAGAAGCTTCCAGTTAGACAGTGGTGTCTGCACAAAATAACAGCAGACTAGAAAACCGCAAAAATATGTATGATAGCAAATACTGCCCCTTCTAATGAGTGCCGCAGCAAGTTGATATTGACCCTACCCCAGGCAGCCGTCCAATCCTCACTACTGTACAGAATGGCTTTGTATCTCTCAGATCTTCTGCCGGTGAAATCTACAGGCTACTCGTATCTCGTGAAAGGCTGTTCCTCTGCTGAGCTGGGCATGGTTGTTACCCTGGAGCAGATTAGCAGAAACATGTAGCGTGTCTCCACTGTGAATTCTCTCCTTTCCTTAGTCTTTTTGTTGTAGCTGTGACTCTTTCTCTGAAAATAATTGCCCTGCAAGTTATTAACCTGTCTTCGTTTATCTGCAGACAGATTTTTCATCTAGACTCTGTGAGGCGGACTAAAAGGAGCTCCAAAGGCTGTGTGTGCTGGGGAGAGAGGGGTCCTCTTTGCACGTCACAGACTGCTGGGGGAGATGCGTTCCAGGGCAGAACGCTACAGCAGTCAGAGTTTTTGGGACCACTACTAACTCATTCATACCTAGGCTGAATTAGCATTGATTAAGGAGGTGACAGAAACCAAAGACTTTCTCTTACAGCCATAATTTGAACTATTACACTCACTGATTTGGATAACAATCTTTGCTTTTTGTAGTAAATGCTCCCATGTAAGAAGCTGTCACTCAGCTAGGAAATCACCGTTTTAGAGCTCTGACTTCAACCCATGGTCTGAGCTTAGAACAGATGTTTTTTGTACTGCCAGTTTGATTTTACCTGCCACAGGTACAGACCCCTCTATAGTCCTCACTACAAATTCTTGTCAGCTTCTATCTCTCTGCAGTAAAGTCAACAGTTTCCTCATGGTGGTGTTCTGAATACCAGATTTTTATACAGTACATGGATTAGGACCATACAATGTGATATGTTGATGCCACTACGTGATAATATCTGATCACTATGGATATTTTCCTTTTATGGTAGACCTCTGTGTATGGATTGTGTGACATGAAAAAGAGCTTGCAGCAAGATATTGACATGCAGTCGGTGTCCCAAATAGCCAGAAATAACAATCAGAGGAGACAGTGTGTGGTTTTCGCCCAGCAGAAGTCAGGCTCCCAGAGGGATGGCACAAGCTGGGTGCTAATGCAACTGTCCCCACTGGAGGAATGGGCTAACTGGGAGAAAAACAGAGTTTGCTTCTAGTTTACAATGCCTTACTGCGGACTCTCCTCCATTCTTACAGTCTTCTCCAGTTTTGTTGGGATGGCAGATTTTACATTTAACCAGCTAATGGAGTAGGGGAAGATGATCCCTACGGATGCTGTGGGTGCGAGTGAAATGGGATTGACATTTCAATGGGGGGGAAAGCCAGGTGTGATTCTTGTCCATCAGCTAAGGATGCCTTGTCCCTCATGAGAGGGGCTATTGCATGGCTCCTGCCAGAACCAGGGAAAACTCTTCTGTCATTTTAGTCCAGGTAGTTTGTAATGTGCTTTGGGAATTATTGAGGTGAGAAGAAAGTTTGTCACTGCTGTTCGGCTGAGGAATGTTTTAGGGAGCAATTGCCATCTGCCTACTCTCTGAAGAGGGAGGAAACCAGTAAGTTCCGGTAGTAATAAAATGACAACAATTTTGGGTCACAAGTTTTCAATCAAACCTTGATTCAGCTGAGGAAAAGATTAGGGACTATTTAACGTGACAGTAACTCTAATTACAGCATCTTCAATATTCAAGGGAAGCCAAAAGCTGACCTTCTGCTTTTCTTGTGTAGCAGCGTCATCACCAAGGTGATCTCTGCTCTCTCATCTTTCCCGCAGGGAGAACCCCTGTGTTCTCAGCAAATCATGGATGGGTCCGTGTTCTAGCGGGCAGAAGTTTTGCTCTTGTGATTTATCCATCCCAGACCAGTGCCAATCACTACAGCCTCAAGGCTGCTTCTGCAAGGACAAAAGACTTGGCCTTTGGTCTCATAAATACACTTGCTCACAGGAATTGAGTTATTATCCCATAAAATCTTTCATCCCGTTAATGAAGAGAGCGTGAAGCAAGTCCATAGGAGAGTAACTGGTATAAGAAAGCTAGATACAGCAGCCTGGCTTGATAGGGAATCTTTCAACTTACTTTATTTTCAGAACTGTCGTTGTAACAAATAGTGAAGGATAGGTGGGATTTTCCCGCTGTTTCTAAGGCTGAGGAGTAGGTGGCTGGTACAAACCTACCCATTTATTTTCGAATAGTTATTCAGCATGGGCAGAGTGGGATGGCTTTCGCAATGGGGTATAGAAACATCCTTCACTTGGGACTGCAGAGAAAATCAAGAAAACCACAGCATGTTTGTTTTTGTCTGGCTTGTTTATTGTTTACAGTTCCACCATGCTTTTAGGAAGGCAAGGTGAATTTAAACGCAAAGCAGCAAAGGAATCCACTGAGAGAAAGATAAAAGTGTCTGAAGCCACTAGAGGCAAGTAGAATAATGGATAGTATGAATCTGAAGAGCAAGTGCACGTGAGGCTTAATGACATCTCGTCCCTTTATTTGGGGTAGTCGTTTTTGATTGCTGACACTCGAGTGTGGCTGGGAAAGGGTGCAATAACCCAGCCTGCTGCCTCTGCTCATCGGAGACAGATTCCAAAGGCTGGACGCTGAGGGGTCCTTCAGAGGGCTCAGGATGGGCCCAGCTACCCCAGCGCTTGCTGCTCTGCTTCTGACCCGACAGGTTATTTTTCACGGAGGTCTAGTCTGTGGAGAAAGGCTTGGGGCTTCTCAGAGTGGTGTGTGCTCACCTGAACTTCCTCCAGGTATTGAAAAACAAAAATAAATGTTTCTTGATGAGGGGATGGAAAGAGCCAAATGATTCTTTTTCTAATTTAGAGTCCTATGCCGGTACCAGCTGCCTGGTGCTCGTCTTCCCTCGTAGCCAGCCGCTTCACGATGCCAGGAACAACCCGTGCATGCTCCTGACCGCTGCTCACCAGCACGCTGGCTATCCAGTGTCCATCGGCAGCTGTCTACATATTGCAGGGAAATTATTCCTGAAAGTGTGACCATGGGATCAGAGCGGTATGCTGGACTTACTAAAATTGGTGTAGGTCTAGTACTTTACTCCTGCAGAAGGTCTGGTCCCCTGGCCTGAGCTGTTTCGATGCTTCAAGGGTAATACCAGTGATTTTGCTGTAGAGGAAAAGTACAACGGCAACAATATTAGAGCTATTCCAACTGACAAAGAGCTCTGGTTCATTGCCAGATTTTCTGTTGGAGATCATAAAACACAAGTGAAGAAATGCTTTCTCGCGTGATCATTCACTTTTCGCTGCAAATTTTTGATATTAAGAATATTTTGGGCCAGGCTTAATAATGTCCAGTGGTGCACTATTCCATGCAATGGGATAAGCCGCAACAATTCCAGGACTTGGCGTGAACTGAAAAATGTAGGAAAAGAGCCGAGCCAACCGGTACTTTGCAAATCCACCCTATGATAATTAATACCTGGCTCTCTTACTTCTCAGAGGAATCAGCCCAATTTTTTCCATCCTAAGGGACAAAGAAGTCTCCAGTCTAATTGACTGTTAGTGTGGATTGGCTGAAACTGTAAAGCAAGAAAAATTGTAGAAGTGTCCATGAGAGAGCAGAAGCAGCTCTCATTCTGCATCTTAACAGCAGCATAAAGTGACCAGCACTCCCGCGGCAGATTACAGGGTCACGTCTCCCATTAGTGGAGTGTGCAGAAGGCAGAATACATAACTACAGATACCGCGTTTCTGCCTTCCCTGCTTCTCAAAATGCTTCTCCTGTGGTTAAATAAAACTCTGAGGTGCTTTGGTTGCTATTCCCATCTGCTTTCATTGCCTTTTTCTTTTTTTTTTTTCATAGCAATGGAATATGCTGAGCTGCAAATGCTGTTACTCGCTGCATTCTTCCTCATCCACAGAGTTATATGTTCATTTCCAGCTCGTCAAAATAACCTGATTACTCAATTTCTAAGTCCTGCATGAGGCGGTTCTTATTTTCCCTGTGCTGGCTCCCTGTAGTTTTATCACATCTGGCTGCCCACCTATGAGCTTTGTCTCAGCGATGGAGTTTTCCTTCCCCAGAAAACTGCAGAGCAATTCTCTCTAGCAGCAGAGAAATGATGCTCAGTGCAAAAGTCTCTTTGTGTTGAATTAACTGCAAGCCTCACTATTAATTTTGGAGAAAGCAGTATAGTGCCCTGACTTATCCTGGGTGATTTAAGGGATCGTTTCTTTCTCTGGTTGTCTCCAGTCAGTCAAAACAGACAGTCATATGCTCTGTACTCCCACCTCCGCACACCTTACGGGTCTCACGTCGCCGCGCTTGCTCCCTGCACTCTCTGCAGGCTCTGCCAGGCTGGCCCAGGTGCCGAGGAGGCTGCAGCCCACGCCTGCCACGGCGGAGCGGAGTTTCATTTCGACAGGAATCAGCGTGGTCACCATTGCCATAGGGGACTGACAAAAAAGGGTGGACTTCAGTTGTAACGCAGCAGACTGAGGATGGGCGGAAAGAAAAATGCACCTTCAAGTGAAAAAGGACAGTGAAGCCCTGGGATATATTGTTAAAGGGACAGTGGAATTTTTTACATGCTGGATGAGCATGTCTCAGGCCCGAGGTGGGCATAGGTGATGCTGTCTTGGAGCTGAAGGGTGGACTGGCTGCCCCCACTCAGCCAGCTCCCTGCTTTTCAATGGCTGTACAATTGTTTGGTTTCCAAAGGAACTGTCGTTATACTGCTAGCCTTATTATCGTTGCTTTATTATTTTCCGTTCAGAGACTGCAAAATTGAATTACTAAGTATCCCCTAACTCCATCATGCTTCACACAGCTCTGGTCTCTTCTGAACTCATCCAGAACCATCTACTCCCAGTCAAACAAGCGCAGATGGATCCCTGGAGCATCTGTAGGGCACATTTATGAGTAACTACCTAGCATCTGGAAGGTTATAGAGCAGCAGCATAAATGCAACCTGCCTTCTGTATTTATATCTAACACAAGGCTAAGAAACATCTCTAGCAGACCAGAAAGCTCTTCAGCCCCCAAAGCTTCCCCGAGATGGATTGTTTACTATCTAGCACCAATCAGAGAAATGAGAGTTTGTCAAACACAGACTCTCTTACGTCCACTTCTTATCCTTTCCCCTTTAACCCGTAGGGGTCGCAATCAGGATTGATCAAAATACTGAATGAGAAACTGGCAAGCGTAGGGGATTTAGTTGTGATCTCTTTTATGACCAATTTTTAATTTGTACACTGCTAGAAAGTTGCGTGCTTAGCTTTGACGCCCTGTATGTGACACATGCAGAAATGTTTCCAAACTAGTGTATGCCAAAACTGTTCAGCCCCTGGGCTGTCAGACACCACTTCCACTCCGGTTATTTGCGAGTCACAGTGCAGGACTCACCCACATGAGGAGGACTAGCGGCACAGTTTCTCTCTGACCTGCAGGACAGTCTTGGGAAGATGACAGTCCTTCCACAGGATCTGCTAGAACCTCACCAGGAGCTGCACAGATGGACTGCTGCCACCCAACCCAGCGGTGACAGCGCAGCAGCCTTGGTTTGGCCCATCAGAGGCACCGAAGGGGTGACGCGCCTCAGCCTGAGCAGAAAGTCAGGGAAAACAGACGTGTAAATCTTTGGATTCCTTTGAAAACCTCACCTACTGTTAGTAAAATTTGAGGAAGTATTTTTGTTATTTGACTGAAGTATTCCCACTTCTATTCTGTTTGGAATAGCAAGATATTTTTTCCTAGCCCGTCACTAAGCGCAGCCTCTCCAACCCAGGGTGCAAGGCTCATCACCTTGCACTGGAGTCAGGGCCCACAGGTGGAGCTGCACAGTTTACAGCCGAGAAAGCTGCAGAGATACTGTGACCCTTGTCACCCTTTAATCTAATTTTATATTTCAGCAATTCATAAATACATCTAGCAAAAGAAGTACACCATTTCTACTGGTTTCTAGTTGCTAGTGAAATACAGTTCTGAGGGCTCTATTACTGGCAAGCTATTCTGGATGCATTTGAAGTTAAGTGCAACAATTGTTAACATAGCCATTACATCCACCTGTTATAACCCATTTCTTCCTGAGCAATAAATAAACAAAAAAACCTTTTCATTCTTTGGCAAGGAGAAGAAATTTATCAGTGAAAGCCAAACCATAAACAAAGCTCTGTCGTCATTGTCAAGGTCTCACACAGGATGAAGGCATGAAGTCCCAGCAATACAGCTTCACGGTGGGCAGCTGGCTGTTAGTGCAACTCAACACATTTGCTTTTCTGTGTATGATAGCCCTTTTTATGCCACTCTCACAGAGACTGAAAGCACCAGTGTAGCTTTGTCTGGCTTCAGTCGCATATGGAGGTTCAATCTGGATGTCTATCTGCAATGTCCACTTTAGTCTGGAAACCGCTGCTGTCGTGAGTAGAGGCAATAATGTAACAAGATAAATGAATTTATGTTATTTCAGGGGACTTATCTAAATAGAAGAGGGGTCTGTGGTTCCTGGTGCAGGGCACACGCATTGCTTCACCCTGTGCTCGCTTCAGCGAAGAACTACAATTCTTCTTGCTCGCTGTCTGCTTCTCCCAGTTGCAATGAAGTCATCAGATGCGAATTGCTTGTGTGGCTCTCTGGGAACAAAACTAAACCCTCTTGGGAAGTCTCCATCTGTCGTTCTGTAGGCCTGGCAAGATTTTAGAAGCACAGAGGAATTTCTTGCGTTGTAAATTTCTAAAAGCCTTTTCCAAAACTCAGAGGCTGAATTTGGCCCGAGCTTTAGAAAATATCCAGGCCAGAGCTCATTCTGTACAAACTGTTTCACTTCCCTTTAAGCCAACATGAAAAAAAGAAGAAAAAGCTGAAGTTTCAGTTCTACAAACAGCTCAGCACTTCTGAGCGCTAGCTCAGTGCCTTCGCGCCAAGACCTCTGTTGCCTCCTCCCTTGCTACCTGGAATGCCTTGACACTCACATCCAGAAAGCATCTGGGGAAATTTTATGAAGAACTAGCTCAGAAACTTAGCTCAGAACTCTTTTTTTTTTTTTTAAATAATTCAAACCAGAGACTCTGCAAGGGTTTGCATCAGCAAAGCCAAACACATTTTGGAGATGGCTGTATTCATAGGCAGCAAAAAGTACAGGAAATATATGCTTCCTCTTCAAAAGGAATCCTATTTTTTTCCCACATCTCGTGGAGCCTTTTATTCTTCAGAATTTCCCAAATGAATCCCGAGTAAAAACGATGCCTTGCAGTGGGGCTTGGCACTATTTTTGCCACAGTCAAAGCGAAAGCTCCCACTTTATGCAGTAAAACCCTGGAGGGAATGTGCCAGGCCAGAGAGATTAAACATTCTTTGTACTGTATGACGAAAAGAGTTGTAAGGTTGATTGCAATAAAAGCTTTCCAAAGTGACAGCATTGGGTTCCTCCTTCTTATTCTTCCCCCTTAAGCTGTTACATGGTTATAAAAAGAAATACCATTTCAGTAAAGTGCATGGTCATCCAGTGCTCAGAGGCTGGGTAAGACGTACATTTATTTTTCGTGGATAGAAAGCTTACTGTTCCGATCCCTGGGGTGAGTCTCACAGAAGGCTACGCTACTGGATTGTAGATGGGAAAATCTTTAAAATACTTTAAAATACTCTGATACAGTTTCGAGATTGGTCAGGTTTTTGTCAAACTTTCTAGTGTCTCCAGGAGGCCGTTTCATTAATGCCACAGCAATTAAAGAGGGGTTATACGACTTGTGAAGAGCGTCTGTTTGTTTGTGGCTTTTATTGGGTGCTTTGCAACATGCCTGGTTTAAAGTCGGAGCAGAGAAACTTCCTCACTATGATCCTAAATTTATTCATAGCAATGTGAAAATCTTTCAAAGCTCTGCTGAGAGTCAGTAAATCCTCCTGTCCGAGCCGAGCAGGCTGCCTGTCTGCGGGCACTGCCGTGTCGACCTGGGACCGAGCAGTGAGGTTGGGTCCCACCCTTGGGTCAGAACACTCGGCGTGGTGGAAAGGTGCGGAGATGAAAGGCACGGAGTGCTCTTTCCTTTTCATTGTACTTCAGGAAACTCAGTGAGATTTACTTTTGTCTGCCTGGGGAATTCAAAGTAAAAGTCAGAATATGTAAACTAAACCAGTAGTCTGCTCTGTTGAAATGAAATCCATGACCTACAACTCCCATGCATCACCCGTGCACCTCGGCTTAACGCGGTTCTGCCTTTACCCCGTTAGGAACAGGACGGGGCAGCAAACCAGGTCTCCTCAAGCTCATCGACGAGGAAACATCTGATCTGGATTTTCTCAGTAGAAAACCAGTCTAAGCGATACCACAGCTTTCCTGCTTTTGTGACAAGTGCGCTTTCTGTGAGGAAACGATCTTGACAGAAATTTCCCAGCTATCTTTTTCAGGGGTAAATGGGTCATGACAAGGCACTCCCGTGCAGAGAGACCGGAAAGCTTTGGCACGCTTGCTTCGGAAAGCTTAGCCACGCCTGTTTTGGAAAGGAAGGGTCGTGATAGAAGTAATGACTGCTTTATCTGAGGCATATCAGAAATCTTTAGTTGTGTTTTTAGACAAGAATGGGAAGGTATTTGTTAAAACAAAAAAAGACTAGTTCAAACTCATAAAAGGGCAACCAGATTTAGTGCGATCTGAGGGTATTGTACGAACAGCAAGAATAGACAGAAGTGACGAATGTGGCACTGAACATTCCCAAGTCTCAGACTGGAGTTTAAATCTTCTCAGATAGAAAGGAATGCTGAAACAAACCTCTCTGTGCGCAGACGCCATAAAAGCCATGCGATGCGCCAAAGCGGTGGGCTATTTGTGCTGTTTTCTTTTCAGATGCACTGCCCAATAAATCCTCGTTTGCTTGAGGAGTTCATGGTTTCAGCTGAATTGAAGATGAATTTCCAAAAAACCCCACAACTGTTTGAAGGAATCTAGCCTCATACCTGGTGAAAAAGACAAAGTAAGCTTCCCTGAAGTGTTTTTTTTACTGAACGTTTTTTGTATTTCTGCTCTTCTTACTGAGAATTGTGGAAAAGACAGTTCTTTGGGATTTTGATAGACAGCTGCAGGTATCTGCTGCAAATAATAGTCTTTTCTCTGTTTGGGTGTTACTTCTCAAGGGTCAGATGCCATGTAAGGGACAGTCTTACAGCAGGCTGTGTACGTACAGCAGTTCCTAGCTTCCTTGCCACCTTACCTTTCTCTCCATGAGCAGAATCTACCGAGCTGCAAATGCACAGTATCTCAGCCTGACCCTACATAAAACAACTGTGTTCACTGACAGAGAAGTGAAGGTGCCATCTGGTTCGTTCTCCTGCTCCAAAGAAAGCACTAATGATCCTGAAGTTTCTTCAGCCTTTGTGTTAACAGGGCTAGCTAGTTTGAAAACACACATCTAAGCACTGTACCTCTCCTGTTTGAATCACCAGCCTCCATTTGCCTGATGTAATCAAAATTTTGGTTATTTATTAATTCTTGTATTGGTACACAGACATCAAAGATGCTTGATGGGACAGACTATTTACTTCCTACTTATTCCTGTTAGGGACAAATCTATCCAACAGATTTTTAGGTTCTTGCTGAGTCCACCATCATATCTGGGTGCCTGTAGACTTACTTCTGAGGGTCAAAGCTGCAGTGCACTTCATAAAGAAATGGAAGAAATCTTTGCCAACACCTTCACTCGAGCAGCAACAGGCAAAGATTTCTTTCATTTCTTTATGAAGTGCACTGCAGCTTTGA
>Ga0181612_129462_pt1 | contig 23966 bp, 16 predicted proteins | sample HoacroProtozoa21_FD_119630 | JGI IMG/M metagenome (GOLD analysis project Ga0181612, IMG submission 119630) | Hoatzin crop microbial communities from Cojedes, Venezuel. Combined Assembly of Gp0051906, Gp0051904, Gp0051908
AACCCTATATTAGAAATTTGGAGAATTCAGATCTACTGGCTGGTGTTGAAACAGCTAAGGAGCGTGCTTCTCCAGCGTGGGCAGCCATCAGCCCTGGATCTCATTCCCTGTGCTATTTATAGCTGGGCTGTTTTGTCAGATCTTAAACATATTTATGGTGCCCCAGTTGTTTGCCTGTGTTACTATGTAGAGGTATTATGTTTTTACCATGTCTTACTCTTCCAAGGACACTCCAACAAATCCTCCTTCTCTGTTGCAGAATTTTTGTGGCCGGTCATTGTTTCCAAACTACTGCACTGGTGGATGTATTGTTGTGATGTTCTGGATTTGGTACCAGTGTCGTAGGCGAGGAACTGTGGCTGAGAGAGATCAAGATACGTGCTCAGATCAGGTAGGGACATTGCCAGGGTTGGAGACTGAGCCCCTGTGTAATGAACCCTGCTTTGGTGCCCTCATGACAAAGGCAACGCTTTTTCTGTGCTCAAAAGCAGGACTGAGTAAGCAACTGCACCTTTGAGGCCCTGTGCTGGCCCCCAGAACAACTGCTCTAAACCTTGCCTCTGAACTGTTTGCTGGATCTGAGTGTCCTGGCACCACAGGGCACAAACGGCAAGAAAATCTTTGAAAATTGCTGAGCTGGCCTGCCTTTATGTAGCCCGAGTTACTCACGCCGCAGCTGCGCGTGTGTCGTAGGCAGTCCTCCACTTGACTTGGATGTTTTCAGTGCAGAATGTGTGCTGCAGAGCTCGCTAAGCTGTGTCACCTGGTCAAACCACGTCCTGGGTAACTCTACTGTTGCTACTGTCATGTTTGGGATCGGGTTGAGTAACGCTGGTCGCAAGGACGAGACGTGGATAAGACAAAATGCTCTAGGAAAGGGAAACAGACGTGCAGGTGGCGTGCGTGTGAAGCTGCAAGGTCACCAGCTCCGAGCACGGTCACAAAACCCTCTTGGGGAAAGGTTTGTTCTTGCCTCTCGGTGTGCGTGGAGGCTTGGAAATGGGGCTGGGACCTGGCCGAGCCTGGCGGCTGGCCAGGCAGCACTTGGTGCAGGCATGTGGCACCACTGCCTTTCCCCGGGGAGGAGTGGAGGGGAGCGTGTGCCAGTGGGCTCATGATCCAAGAAAAGAAAGCAGGAAAGCAAAGTTATATTTATTTACTGCTGTTGAACAAGCTGCTGGTTGGAAGCAGCCTCTTTAACTATCCCAGTACTTAGCGTTTTCTGTTTGTGTAAGCCATGCGATCACTTCGTGGTGTTTAGGCTCGGTGGGGGGAAAAACTGGTGTATTGCAGGCAGGCTACAGGCTGTCTTCTGGAGGAAGCTTTTTCAAATGTAGCTGGCTGCTCTGATGGATTCTAAAGTCCCTAGAAAATGTCTGTTTAGCTGAAACCTTTTTTTTGAAGTACCAGAGTGAATGAGTCCACTTCCAGAAGAGTTCTTTTAGTAGGATTTAAATTTTTTAAAAAAATCTCCTTTAGATGCGGAGAGATGGTCGTTGACTGTGGTGTCAGTCCCTGAGCAAGCTCCACCCCCCACCCCCCCCAAGCCAGGCTGTGAGTGCTTGCTGTCCAGGCCATTGGGCTGGCTGCTTGCTAGCAAATCCCGTTGCTTCAGTAAACTGGCATCTTGTCTGCTGTCTTCCTGTAAGTGCTTCCACAGCTAATAGTTTGATTAATATGATTCATGAGCCATCCAACGTGGATCTGGGTGGGTGTGAAGGGCTGGGGCTGTTGGAGCGCTTTGTCTGGAACAGGGCACTGAAACCATGTGATTCTCACCAAGGGATGATGTCAGATGGAGTTATGCATCTACAAGGATGATGTCAGGTGGGGTTGTACATCTACAAAGGTTCTTCACTTTCATGCCCATTTGCTGAATAACTCTTTTCTTTGAGCTCTGCGGGACAGCTTGGACTTCCCATGTAACACTAAAAAATTGTTCACGTGCAAAAGAAACATGATCTGTCAATGTCTCACACTACAGAGATGGATTGACAGTGGTCACTTATGTTCTATTTAAAATGGTCTCTGCGCACAACTGTACGTCTGGGAAGCTGGAGCATAATTTTGATAGGTACATGTGACGCGTTGTCTTTGCAAGAATGATGTATCACAAATTAAGCTGGAGATGGACTTTCTTTTTATTTCTCCACATTGTTCCAGGTACCTAATACCTCCCATAATTGCTAATGGTTCTCTGGGTTGGAAATGGCTACAGAGCCTATCAGAAGCTGTAAGAGGAAAGGGAATCCATACTGGAAGGCAAGATCTGAATCTTTCCAACTCTGCAGCAGCTCTGATCCAAATCTGTTTCCTGGCCCTAACCCAAGGATTAGTTTGCTCTTTTCTGCGTGAAGTACTATTGTAAGGCTGCCCAGAAAATAAAGGTATAACTTTTCAATTAAAAAAAAAATACAAGCCTCCTGACTGGCTGCGGTTAGCCAGTATGTGCATGCTTAAACTGAAAGACAGCATCTTCCAGCTGGAGGGTGGCCTGTGATGATGGAGTGTTACTTCTGTGCCAGCTTGCACTGCTGTCTGCTTCAAAAGTTTTTTCTGAGCAAAATTTTATCATCTTGATGTGTAGGAAAAATAGGGACAACATATCAGCAAAATAATTCCTGTATCAGCGCACCCTGATTCTCCGCAGGAAGGTTTTCTGTGTAAAGCTCCTGTGCTTTCTCTTCAGGACATACAGCTGTGTTTCTCCTACAAGCCATCAAGAATGAAACATCCATCTAAAATCTTTAAACTATTATTCTGGAAGAATAATGTTTCAGAGAAAGAGGGTGAGCCTAGTCTGTGTCCCTGGCAGGTACGGCCACGCCAGGTTTCTGTGCGTGTAATGGATCCGACCAAGTAATGGCTTTTTGCCCCTGCCGCTCTCACTGCGAGGCAATTGCACAGCTCCCCTGCTGTGATGGTTACACACCTTCTCATTTATTCATGGCCAGTTTAGGCCCATTTGTTTTATTGCAAGCATCGACCTTTACCAATATATTAAGAGGCAAAAGAATGCTGGAAACTACACAGCAGCCAAATTTTCCACTTTGTCCTCACTTAAACAAGTGAAGTACTTTTTAGTTTCCTGCCATACTATGGGTTAGCTATACCTGCCATCTCCCCTCGAGTCCTGCTCTGCATCTCTTCAGGGCTGGGGAATCTGTTTGGCCAGAACCGTACAGAAGGGATCTCATGTGGGTCTGGTACAAGGGCTTCTGTCTGCCTTCACTTGTAATGCAGACTATGACTGCGTTTTTCTTTTTGCACTGGTGTCACATGATTGTCCTGCTAAGGTATTATATACTCGGGTCTCTTTCCCCTGCCTTCATTAAATGGTGAGCTTCCAGATTTAATATGAATGGATTATCTCTGTCTGAATGCTTTTAGGCTGTTAGGTTTCACCAAGATCTTACAGCAAAACCAAGTACGCTTGTGCTTCCCTAAGGATTTCTGTCCCCTGGAAGTTGGAGAAGGCACTTCTGCAGGACCTGGCTCTCCATACCCACCCTGTGGTGGACCCTTTTCTTGTGGCTGGGTTTTATGATGGCATTCTTTTGATCTCAAACTTCCTGGCCAGTTGAAGAGAGGCAAGTTGCTTAGACCTGTCATGTTGCTCTCCTGATCTTTCCTTCAGACAGGCCCCCAGTTTATTTAGATTAGTATGCATGTAAAGGAAACGTTAGCGTAACCACAGTTATTATAAATTACTTTGTCCAGGCACCAGCAGTTACAGAACTCCTGCCTGTGTTGAACTCTTGGTGACTTTCCAAAAGCAAGTTGCTTTTTCCCTCCCCTGGAGCTTCTCCCTCTGAAGAGTTTGCTGTGACTACTCAGTCCCTTGCTTGTCCTAGAAGTTTCCAGAGGAGAAAATATCTGCATTTTTGATGTTTGAAGCTGGAGACCTCTTTTCTCTCCTGGTCTCTGCAAGATAAAATTAAATAAAGAAGTAAAGGATGAAAACCTGCTTTTTCTCACTGCAGGTCACTGCTGTCACATCTTTGCATCCCTGGCGCAGTGCAATGGCAGCGGCACTGGCTCATCCTTACACAGGAGCTCTGTGACTTTTCGTTGCGTATTTATAAATTCAGGTGATGTTGGGCCCGGAATCCTTTTTACCCATTGTGCACCATAATTGCAGGGAAACATTTCCCTCTCCTGAAACCCTGGTTATGAGAAGTATTTTCTTTTCAGTGCCATGTGTGGAACAGCCACTACAGCATTAATACTTCTCTTCTGCAGTGCAGGGTTCTGTTCAAGAGTTGGGGCTCAGGTAAGATGCGGGCATGTCTGCTGCTCTCCCCTGTTCCCCACCCTCTCCCTTAATGTCACTCTGAGATGGGATTTGCTGCTGCTTGGGACATGTCCTGTCTGGGACCAGAAGGCCACTCAAAGCCAGGGTGAGAGAAAGTAATGAAGTATTGAGTTTGCAGATTCCCTCATTTAGCGACCAACAGTGACTTTTATCACGGACCTGCAACTATAATTTCCCTAGTACCATACGTGGCCTGGGAGCCTGAGGCAGGCAGTCTGCGTTTCCTCTATTTAAGATGCTTTGCAAGCGCCTGTGACCACATAAAGCTAAGTGGGCCTGTGTCCAGTGCTGTGGTGTAGCCTATAGCACGTCCCAGGTTTCTAATCTCCGGGAATGAGAAAGCACCATGTGCCTGCAGTGTGTCACTTCTGAGTAACTGCACATGCAATGGCACAGGTCAAAACAGGAGCAGATGCCTCAGCATGTATGTGTCTGTATCGGTTATACAATACCTCAAAACTCCAGGTGTTTTACCAGGTGCAATGCAGGCAATTCTTCCCCAAATCCTGATCCTGGGGGAAGGCAGGATGCAGGAAGGACAGTATGATGCTAATGTGCTGTCCTGTGGCAGTTAAACAAGACGGGGGATCTTCTGGAGGACAGTTTGTGTCCATGCAGAGAAGGAGGGTTTCAAGAGAGGAACAAGGATTTAGGGAACCAGAATGAAAAGCTTGCTGCAGGAGTACTAAACAGGAGCTGAACAGAGACTCACCTGAGCTGTGTGACAGGTTCCTATATCTCTGTGCTGTGGCCGAGAAGGAGCTGGTGCCTAAGAGGCAGGGCAGGGGCTGTGCTTGCCATGTCGAGATGCAGCAAGGCACGGAGGCAGGCAGAATGCTGATGAAACTTTGACCAGCAATGGCCCTTTAAGGCTGAGCAAGGCGTGCGGCACGGACACTGCCCAGTCCAAACCCGACAGCCATGTGAACTGAACCCGGGTGGGCAGTGCCAGACTGGCACAGCAAAAGCCTCCTGATGGCAGAGGCAATCTGATTGAACTTGCTGGCTCCCACCCACTCTGCTCCCCTTTTCTCAGGACAAATGAGAAGAGCCTGTCTCCAAGTGCAAGGTTTTGGGGGTATGTGTCAGAGTAAGAGATGCCTGACAGTAAAACGTCAGTCTCGCCCCGATTTCTGCCTGGGGTGCTGCAATGTCGAGTGAAGTAACCTTCCAAGCTGGCTCTGGTGCAGAGGTATTTTGGCTTATGTTATTGCTGGGAGCTTTCTCTCTGATGAGCTCTTTCTGCCTGTCTGTATTCCTGATCTCCGGCTCTCTTCACTCTTTTTTTTTTTTTTTTTTTTTCCCCTTGGGCTGGGATGTGTGCTGTCTGTAACGCATCAGGAAGTAATACGCAATGAGGAAACTCTCATCATCCGTGCATCAGGCAGAGAATTATCGACTGAGTGCTGAGCAGTCAAGTTATTGATTCAAACCATAGCCCCGTCTCTCCGTCTGCCGCTCGGAGTGGCTGGTTACGTCCTTCTGGTTCATTGCATTTAATCGGATTCCCTGAGCTGCCGCACAGAGGGGGGGGGAGTTAGAACCAGATCCATCTATAATGTTTGCTTCCAAATCCAGCTCCGTGTCCCCTTCTCCATCCATGGAGCAGGCAGATTCAGATGCTCTGGACATCAGCACCAAAGTGCAGCTGTACGGTGTGCTCTGGAAAAGACCCTTCGGGAAGCAGTCGGCCAAATGGTCCAGGAGGTAAGGTGCCGTTGCAGAGGGATGCTCAGGGGAAATACAAAGCCTGAGGGTGCTGGGGTAAGTTGCAGCCTGAGCGCTTGGGTCCTTGAGTGCAGCTAGCCAGGTAGAGACTAGGGGTGGAACTTTGGGTACAGCTTCCCTGCTGCTCTCGGTCTGCTTTACACACATGGCACCGCATTGTGCTTTCTTCTCTGCCGGCTCAGACCCTGTGCTACGTGCACTGCAGGGTGGGAATGGGAATGGGAACTAGCTATCTCCTCTGGATAATCATCCTGTGATCGTTTCATGAAAGGGGAAGAGTCAGCTCATAGATTTTGCCCCCAAACTGCTTGATCTTTTCATTAGCTCTTGTTAAATCTCTTTGAGTCCTTTGGGTGCGAGATGACTAGGTCGAACTGACAGTGTGCGTGGGCCCGCGTGTGCGTGCGTACGGTCCGCAGGGGTTTGTGGACCAGCGTCAGTGCTGCTGTGCTGTGGGGCGGGGACAGCATGCTGGGAACAGCAAATGCAGACTCTCTCTCCTGGGGCGAAGGTGGCTCTGAAAGCTCTCCTGTCTGGTGCTAGGGAGTTGTGAGCCGCTGTGTGCTGCGCATCAGCAGCCAGGGCGCTGGAGAGCATTTGCTATAACCTTTCACCAAGGACGGAAGTTATGTTCTGTAACGCTGAAGGGATGGGTCGGTTTGAGGTTTCAGGTTGGCGTGGCTTCTTTAAGTGAATCGCTGAATCTCACGGGAGGGTTTTCCGCTGGTTGTCAAAAGATGAGACTCGACTGTTCGTGGATGGGTACTTGCACAGAAACGTGGTACAGCTCCTTCTCATTGCTCACTGGGGGTACATGATCCAACGGATTAAGCCTTCCAGCATTCCTGGGTGGCAGATTAATATCACTGCTGATAGATGTCATTGGCAAATGATTCGGTTAGAAGAGCAGCAGCTGAGAAACTTGCATTTTCACCCTACCACTGCCAGAGAGATGTTTTGCGACCCAGGATTTGTTGTCATGGTTTATTAAAGAAGGAGAGTAGTACTTACCCACCTTTAGTACTTTGGTACCTGCAGATGAAAAAGTCTGCCATAAAAGCAAAGTAATGATGTTGTCTTGCCACCCTCTCGTTTTGACTGGGGAAAGGCACAACTGAGTCACTAACAACAGGCAGCAGAGGAAGCCTGGGCTACCTCTGGAGCCGAGAGGTGGATTTGTAGTCTTTGTACCATACTGTGTTTCAAACCTTTTCAGAAGAATAAATTAACCTGCCCTGGAGCAATGCCTGTTGGCTGCCTCTGGTAGTTCCCTTTTGTGGGTACCTTTTTACTGCAGTCTGCAGCATAGACACAACACATGAAATCCATTTCTAAACACAGCTTTCCCAGTTTTGCTCTGTGTGGTAACCACAGTGCTGTCCAGTCTAAACCTGTGAAGATGGTGTGGCCTGAAAAATAGTTGAATGTTGCTTGGGAAGCAGTTTTGTGTTGGTAGCTGTCTTTGACCTGAGTGCAGGCTTTATTCTGTACTCTCACTCCTGGCCCCTGCCCCACACAATGACCTTTTTTTCACCCAGGAGACAATTTTTGCTGATGCTCCCTACTCAGCTCCCAAACATTGATATTTAAATGAATTATGTCTGGAAACTAATGTGATTGTGCTGTGGAAAAGAAGTGGATAGAATAACAGAAGGGAAGGTAAATTGCTGTGGAGGAGATTCTTAAAAGGCTTTCTTCTTCCTAATCAAAATTTCTTGCAGGCAAATGGCCCGTCTCTGCTCTCTCTGTCATTACTTATTTAGTGCTGTTCTATTCCTAGAAGTCACCCTCATCTTCAGCAAGTGGTAAATATTTTAGTGACAGCAGGTGGGAAGAGATGGGGAGGTGGCCATCGGGCAGCGATGAAGTGGAAGGTTAGCTGTGAGCATGGCACCTCAGGGTCCTGGGGGAACAGAGACAGGTCAGCGGGAGACCAACACAGGGGGTCTCTAGGGTTGGGAAGGAATGGGCTTCTGGACTAAAAAGACTGGAACAGGAGGAGCGATGAGTTTTTTTTTTTTATCACAGGAGAGATTTGCTTTAAAGTAAAAAATCTTCCACGTTCTTGTAAGCCAGTCATTATGGGAGGATAAGGAGCAATTCCTCCCTTCCCCCCACCTACCCCCATGCCCAGCAAGACATAGCTGGTCAAGTGAATTATTTTATGAAAAGGAGAAGAGACATTACCCACTGCAGTTAAATTAAGAGGAAAAAATGACTATTACTAGATACAGTTGAGGATCTGATCTCTGAGCAATGTAGATTTTGTCCTGAAACTTTGGATTATTACTTTTTATTTACTAGGTATTTACAGGTAGTACCTTTGCTGTGAAGTAATTTTGCACTGGACAAGAGTGCTATTCCTTGTCCTTGTAAAGTAATAGCCTTCCAAGAAAGACGCAACCATCTTCTGAGCTTACCGGTGCTTTTGACCGGTACAGTCTAAACTTGGGTTAGTCAAAGCTGGAGTGGCTTTGGCAAGCCATACTCTCTGTCCTTAACTTCTGGTCCTCCTCTTCCCACCAAGCTGCACCCCACTCTTCCCTCCAATTAACCACAAGCAGTTCAGCCTCTTCTCTGCTGCAAAAGCTGTACTAGTAACACTATCGGCCTGGCACAGAGCCTGGAATGAAACACACGGGGTATGTACCAGCCCTGGATGTGGTATGAACGGGACGCTGCAGCTTTGCAGGTAGGAAGTGACAAATCCTCTGCTCTGAACAATCCTGGCCCCACATGGAAATGTCAGGCTCTAACACAACGGCACCTTTCAGGTGTGAGACCTCGGGGCTAGGCAGGACAGTTCTGGGAGGGCATCAACAGCCAGCCAGAGTCAGAAAGCGAGGTGAAACATGAGGAATTGAAGAGAGTAGAGAGCAAAACATACAATATGCTTATACATCAGAGTAAATCCATTAGAGATGCCAGCCTGCTGAAGGAGGGAGGCACAGTACAGCTAGGAGAGATTTTGTCTTCTCTTGGACCAGTCCTGGCTGTGGCACTGCTAAGCATGCGTGTAACCTTGACTTCCAGCAGAGTGGCTACCAACAGTCTCTGGATGCGGTCACAGGGCAGATGGACAGCATAATTGTTTAGGGCTGTTCTCTGCTCTAAAAACCTAGAAAACATGCAGCACAGTTGATGCCGCTGAGCAGCGTGCATGCGTGCCAGCATGCGGCCCAGGGCAACAGGAGCTGCTGAGGCAATGGGGCTGGGAGTTGAGCAGACCATGCGCTTCCCTCTCGTCCTTGAAAACGTCCCACTTGGCTGGATGCTGTCGGGGGGCATCCGCCTATTCCTACTCCCTGCCCGGCTGGGCACTGCTCCAGCTGCTGGGCACCAGGGCTGGAGGCAAGCAGGAGAGCCTGGAGCTGTTGGAAGAGGAAGGGTGAGGGACAGGTACTGTGGTCTCCGAGCTGACATGGTGATACAGATCATTTGCTTGTCCTTTTCCAGAGCTGTCCCCAAGGAGAGAGAACTGGGCTGATCTAGTAACTGGGATTCGCTGCTGGTGCTCCAGGACAGGTGCCCAGAAAACCACCATTGGAAGGAAGGACCAGGGAGACTGCTGCAGTTTTATAATGTAAATACTTAAAGTGGGCCATTGTCACTTCAAAAACTTTTACAAACATTAGTTAATTAATCTCATTTGCCCTATGTGACACAAAGAAAGCACTTTATCCCCAGAGATCAGGTATCTCTACTTGTCCTGTATAGAGCTGTTCTGTCTAATCCTGGCAGATCACCTCTCTGGCTTTACATCCAAGTCACTCAGATTGTTAGTGTTCCTCCACTATTCCAGCTTAATTACATGGCAGTTTCAGTGGTTTTGTAGTGCAGGATCTAGCGACAGGGTTGAGCGACCCAAAGGAGCTCTTGTATTACTTGTGCTGCGCATGGATTGTGCATGGTTGCACCGGGTCTTCGCCTCTTGCCTTCGCTGCTGCTTGCCAGGCTTTTTGAATGCTGCTGCTCTGTTTTTCAATCTCTTCTCTTTTGGTTTTTTGTTTTTCTTCAAAATCTTCCTCTGCCTTTTCAGCTGTCCATTTTCTTCTGCTGGCACACCTGTGCCTAATTCAGATGTGTGTTCAGTGTCTCTAGCCCTAACTGGGTGTCTCTCCCCATTCTCCCTTGGCCATCTTTGCCCTTTCTGCTCCTGCTCATGTGGCTGCTGCTTCAGTCTTCAACTTGCTCTGGAGTCTTGTTCTTTCTCCTCTACTCCTTTACTTCATCCCTCTTTCCATCGTGCTGCATCAATTATCTTTGTATTGCTGTATGGAGACTTTGTCCTGAAAGTCAAAGTGGTGATCTTGGTTGCTTAGATGTTGCCTTCCAGGTAAGGATAGATGAGGCAATACGATGAGCATAAATACATTGTGTCTGTCAGCTAACCAGATTTTCAATGGTTTTCCTTCTTTATTTGCTGTGGGGTTTTGCTGTTGTTATTTTTTAAACTCTTATTATGTGCATTTTTATTCCAAATCCCCACAGATTCTCTCCACATCTGTGAGGTCAGGGATCTACAAGTTCATTAATCTGCCAGACGCGCATCATTTCTGAGATCTGTGCTATGCTTTGTTCTTGTTTTGGTTTCCACTGGAGCACAATCTAGAATATGGGGATTATCAGGAGCACTGAGCAGTCAAAAAGTATGTAACAGACTAAAGTCTGGCTTTAACTGGGGGTTAAAGTTTAGTTTAAAAAATCACACGTAGTTAAAGATCAGTATCTTTACCTGTCTTGCAAACATTTCTCGGAGTTGTTCAGACTGAAAAGACTGTTGAAAGCAATGAATAGACTTTGCCATTTCATGTGGTGTGTTGGTGTTCATTCCTTAGTTTTGTGTTTGTGCCCACAGTATCTGGTTCACTCTGACCCACTGGATCAAGCACAGGCCATTGGCCAGGCAGGATTGTTCTTACGTTATTTCTCTATTTATTGTGAAGATGAGGTAACATGTCCCTCTAAAAAAACCAAGTCCTCATTGAACCAAGCATTAGAGACAGAAAGTGAAGATGCAGCTACTCGTAAGAAAACTTTCTTATAGAGTTAATGATGAGAGGTGGGAGAAGAAATAAAATGGGAAAGCAGAAGGCTGCTGTTCAAGGAAATGATGTGGACTGGAGGAACCAGGAACAAGCTTGGTCTGCTCTGTGGAGTCTCTGATATCTGCCTTGGCCAGAGTCAGCTCTGAGCCTGCTGCATGGGTCATGGCTGCCTTTGCCATTAATGCGAATATATCAGAAAATATCAATCCTTGTTTCATACAGAAGTGAGACCTTGATGAATCCACTCTATCAGTCTAGACAGAGCGGATTGCTACAGAGATGTGCCTAACACATCTGCTAAATGGGCCGATGTCTCAAAGTTGTGTGGGCAGTTCAGTCGCTCACCTTCTCTGGAATGCTCCTTCCCGTCCCTGCCTACCGTCACGATGAAACCATTCTGGTCCCAAATCTGTGATACCAGCAAGAGATTTAGGACAGAGGTTCCCATCACAGGGAAAGCAAGTTTTGTACCCCATGGACTGTCCATCTCCGTGTCCACCTTAGGCACCTCTTACAATCATATAGAGAGCGTGGACAGCTACCAGAGCTGAGGTCACGCGTCGTGTTCCCAGCTAAGGGGATGTTAGATGCAATTCCTCTGGCAAGTGCACTGGGACATGAGCTGGGGCTGGAAGGGAGATGGTCCCCTGAGTGGAAGGTGAATAGTAATTGCTTCTGCTCAGGTAACTTGCTGGACAGGCTGAGCTGTGAATGAGCACCTTTTCGGTGCTCTATTAACAAAATGAGCTCAGTGCAGAAGAGTGGCTTTTGCACTGAGTCATGCTGTTCAGCTTGGAGAGTTTTTGCCAGGCAGTGGTCAGGAACAAGAGGTGAGGTTAGGCAATCAACCATGGTGTTTCCAGAGTATGAAGTGAGAAGGCAGTGTCCTGCTGAGGCAGCAAGCTGGCTTCTTTTCCCCACCTCTGATATCAACATGAACAGATGAGTGGGCAAAGAGAAGAAAAAATTTGGGGTGCATGAATTGTTGCTGGTACATTCTGAAGATTTCTAAATGTAAATATGCAGATTTCAGTGACTGTCACCTTGAAATATTTTGGAGCGGGTGCACAGTCAGTCCAGACCTCAAGTTTGCTGGAGGCATTCAGAAGTTTAGCTTTGTCCTGTGTCTTTCAGTCTCTCTGAGCCCATGGCTTGTGTTTCCACGGCAGGTGGCAATTTCGTCTGTGTTGCCAGAGCCACGACAGAACTTCAAGAGATAGGAGCTGGTGGAAGTGCTAGAGTTTTTCCCTGAGTATAATAATGATAAAAATTATTATTAATAATAGAATGATAAATCTCTACCAGCTTTGACTTCTTTCTTTAGCTTTAGGAACTAGACTGGTACCAAACTGCTGTGCTTGTCTGCTCTGGTGGCAGCACTTGGTTCCATCTAACAGGCCCTCTGCTTTAGGAGAGGACTAGGGTGGCATGGACACATGGAGGTATTTGAATTGCTCTTGTGGATCAGAGCCCGTAGCTCATCTCTAGTGCTGGCTTCAGAGGAAGGAGCAGGAATCCCTGGGCTGCACAACTGGAGAGCGCTGCCTGGAGAAGTCTCTTCATGATCCCTCTCAGTGGAGGCTTTCTGCCCAGAAGCAGGAGGGTTTCCTGGGGTTGTTCTCATTATTCACAATGCCTTATCCTTTCCAGATTCCTCATGAGCTCTTGTCCTCAGGACCACGTGAAAGTAATTTACACAGCAGTGTTTTGTGCAGTGTAAAAAGGCATTCTTTATTAATTTTCAGCTTATTGCCTTTCACTTTCTTTCCAAATCCTCCTCTTCTCATATCAGAAAATATGTACAGAGCAGTGCAATACATTTTTTCTGTCATTTACTCTTTTGAAAGCTCCCTTCTAAACTAGTCCAAATTTTTTCAGCTGCTCTTGAGGGTTTTTGAGTACTGCAGAGATTTAGACCAAATTTAAGCTAAGTCAGATATCTCTCCCCTGTACCACTGCCTGCAGGGTGAATGCAACCTCAATTTTCAAAGAGAAGAGGGACTCTCCCAGGGGCACTTTGAACATCCTAATAAGCTAAAAGTGGCACGCCTTTAATCCAATTTTGCGGACATGCTCCAGTAAATTAGAGGCTTGGTCTACAGAAGCTGTGATGTTTTGTGGCTACTATACAGTGTTCATCAGAGCATACCTAAGGCTAACTGAGCAGAACAAGGCACACTTTAATGTGAGGCATATGAGAAAAAAAAAATCAATTTCCTTTGTATTTCAAAGGTCAATGGCAAGAGACTTTGCCAGGAGCTCTGCTTAAAAATATCTCTAAAATTTATTTCTGCTCCTGCGTGCTCTCATGGCCAATCTTTTGCCTCGAGAGCTGCTTGGTGATGCTAGCGTGTGATTCTCCCTGCTGTATGACTCACTGTTACGGTGGGAACACTTCCCTTCTGGCTTGCGCCGAGACGGGCGGAAAGAGGGTGGCAAGGGGTAGATTGCAAAAATAAGCTTTTAGTTGCTCTCAGCCCATGTGAGAGACACCCTTGAAAAAAAACGAGCAGCTGCATTCCAACAGGTTGAACCCAACACACAGGCTACGTAGAGCACACAAGGGTCAAGATGCCAAAAGACTTTGGCTGTGCTCCCGTCTTGGATGCAGACCGCCGTCGCATTCCCCTGTGAGTAAACGATGCTGCGGTTTGCCTTCGACACTGGAGCATGCTCGCTGCTCTAAATTGCAGGCACAAAGCGCCTGACCTTGGCACTTCATGCTAAGTACTGTGAGCAGGAGTGAGGCACCTCACCTGAGGCTTGGATGGGAATAGCAAACTCTTCTGCTCAGCAAGCAGCTTTAGTTAGGTAGAGACTTTCTTGTGCTGTGAACCATGACCTCTGTCCTAGCAGAATTTATTTCCTTTCTCTGTCTTAAAGGTTCTTCATCATTAAGGAAAGTTTCCTCCTCTACTATGCTGAGAGTGAGAAGAAAAGCTTTGAAAGCAATAAATACTTCAATATCCACCCGAAGGTGAGCAGGGTTTGCATGGGAGAGGGAGTTTTTCTGTTTCTAGCTTTTTTCTTTTTGTTTCCTCTCCATGGGCCCAGCAAGTGAAAAAGAGTTAAGTCACAATCTTCATAGATCCAGGGAAGCCTCAAAAAAGCAACAATCTTGCCATTACCTCTTCAGGCTCCTTTATGATTCACCAGACTCGTGATTTTGATATTTTTTTACCTGATAATAGATGTGTTCCTCAGTTTGCATGATCTCCTAAGCAACTAATCTTGTGGCTATGAGAATACTGTTGGAAAAGCCATTGGCGGGGCTAACAGCTTTGGTTGCTGCTTGTTCCTAACCTGTACTCCCGCTTGTAAGTGGTTGCAGCCAGCCCCTGCTAACCCATGTGCCCTCAGCCCTGACAAGCAGCATCCATGGTCCTGACATCTCGAGCTGTCATGGTGGACTCTGTGCTCTGAATCTGCTTTTATCCTCTGTAGTCACTGGAGGTTGATGAAGCACATGGCGGTGGGAGTCCCTCTGCTTTTCAGGAACTGCATGTATTGCCCCTCCTGGGACAGCAAAGGCAGGGCAGGGGCCCACAGGTGACCAAGGGTGGAAGTTCAGCTCCTGGTTAGTTAATACTTATACTTGATTTTGCTGATTGATTGGAGCATTCTGGTTCATCCCCAGGGTGTCATACCCCTGGGAGGCTGTATCGTAGAGCCTAAAGAAGAGCCCAGCATGCCTTATGCCATAAAGATCTCGCATGAAGACTTCCATGTAAGTAGACTCTTTTCTTCTCACAAAAAAAAAAAAAAAGCATTACCTGCTGATGAGCAGAGCCGGATTGGTAGTCTTTCCCACCCCGCCAAGGTATGCCTACCCTCTCTGGGCAGACTATCCTGAGAGAGGAGGTGGCTTAGCATCCCAAGTCCCCTGAAGACTTTGCTGCTGCTCCTGCTTTTACAACGAACAAGGAAACCTGCTCTTTCTGATGGCAGGTCGTATGGCACTAGCAGACCAGTGGACATATATGCAGGAGCCCTACAGCTCATGTTGCCCTATAATTTCATTCGTACCATGACTGCTTGCTGTGTGCATCTCTTTCCAAGCAAGAATGTGTGGCAGGCCTGGGTCTTATTTGCTCTCATGTGATGCCTCCCATGGAGGTGAAAGCCCGCAGCAGGCTCTCCCGCTGCCACAGCTGTGCTAGCTGTGCCCAGTACGTGCGCAGAGGCACGTAAGGCACCAGCCTCTCTAATCTGGGATTTTTTCCCCTCCCCTCTTCTAGGGTAACATTGTTCTAGCAGCCGAATCAGAGTTTGAGCAGGCTCAGTGGCTGGAGATGCTACAGGAGTCTGGAAAAGTGTAAGCTGCTTTCTCTTCTTTCTTCTCTTTGATCTGCTCTGTAGATGTGTAAAGATGGGAAAGCCTAGACTAGACTAGCAGGACTATGGGGAGGCAGAGAAGCTCTCCATGACTAGTAAGACCTTAACTTGCCTCCTGGACCCATCCTTTGCCTAAATGAGAAAGCTGACAGACAGCTTCCCGCCTTGGTGTGCAGTGTGGTATCCAGCAAGGCTCAGCTAACAACCCCAGGCTGTCATCTGCAGAAAACCTCCCTGCACTGCATATGTATGAATTTGGGGTGAGGTAAGGGCAGAAGAGCCAAGGCACAATGCTAGTGAGCTGCTGCCCATGTGGCTCTGCACCCCCCTGGTGAGCAGGGACCTCCCCAGCCTGTCCCAGCTCTCCTGAGCAGCACCGGTCATGCCAAGATGTCGGTAACAGCCCTGAGGGAACTGTGTGGCCATGGGTTGTGCAACCCTTCAGCCCGGATCCAGGCCACACATTAGCAGCAGGATTTCGCCTCTTGAGACACATTTTAATTCTGAAATGAGGAGACAGGCTAAATCCCAGGGGAGGAGGTTTTAGCGAAGCGATTCCAGCCCACCCAGAGGGATGAGAGGGTTTGGTTGCTGAATGTGTACCATACTGAGTTTATAGTCTGCTGAGAATGCCAGAGAGATTTGTACTTTGTTGGCCACCAGCTCTGCAATCCATTGGCACCCAGGAGCCTGACAGTAAAATGAGCAGCTGTCCTGCAAAACCAGAGCAGGATCTTCCTAAATTTCACCAGATGTAGGAAGAGGTAACATTTAAACAGGGATTTGACTTACCCAAGCCAGGTAGAAATTTCTAGAGCTGTAGAGCAGAGCCTACTATTCATCTATGAGGCTTAAAGCAATGAGCACTTTGCCCTTCCTGGCTGTGTTACAATGCATGTATGTGGTCTCTTGTGACTATAGAGACAAAAGCTGCGCTTTCAGGCAAGTTTAACTTGTAAAACCAGTATGTGCATGCATGTGTGCACGGTGTAAAGGCAGTATGTCAGTTAATTCCAACACTACCAGTCTGCAAATATTTGTTTGTAACTAATGGGAAACGCAGTGTTATGGTGGATCAGCCCAAGCCAAGTTCTGCCCTGCTGCAGTGAGCCTGGCTTTGGTGCTGGAGCAAGCTCGGTTACCTCCATGGTGCTGTACGAACAGCAACGCAAAGCTGTCCATTAAAGCTTCATGGGAGCATCCGTCCTGTGGGGCACAAGACCCAGGACATAGGTCTGTCACCCACCCAGCATGAGCAGGCTTGGCCACTGTAGAGGAGGAGGGACCCAGATTCAGCCCTTGAGTAGTTCAGAGGTTTTCCTTTGATAGAACATGTCTGCAATTGCCTTCAGCTATGTTAGACTTAACTATTGCCATAGGCAATAATTTGGGGACCAAATTAATTTTTCAAGTGCGTATGGGAGGAAAGGAGCATGGCTGCACAGCTCAGGAGGTGTTCTCGCAAGCAAGCCCTGTGCGGCTGCTTATTTCACAGAGCCAGCCTTTTCTCTAGTCCTTGCTCCAATATTCCAGCACTAGTGTTTAAAACAGGAGCTAGAGAGGTGGCTGCTATCATCCAGCAGACTACCTGCACCCAGCTGAAAATCTGCCTGAGACACCCCCTTCCCTCCCCTCTCTGCTTCTGTTCCTGCGTCAGAGAAGGAGAGCGATGCAGCTCCAGTGCCGGCCTCATTAGTGCTAATGATAGCCTGCACATGAGGAAAAGCAAAGATAACGTGATTTATGTTAGCAGGGCCCGACTGGGAGCTAAGCAGCAGCCAGAAGGCACAGCATGGGCCAGTAAATTGAACTGCGATGAATGGGAAAGCTGAAAGGGCACAGCTGAAATCTTATAGGCAACCAGTTTTAGTGCCCTGTTGTTCCTAGACAGAGATCGTACTGCTGATGGCACTGCAGCACTTAGTTTATTGTGATCATCCTACAGTCTCCCTCATTACTTAGAACCAACCAAAGCAAAACCCCACAACCCTCAAAAACCCCCAACTTCATAGACTGAAGTTTGATTAAATAGGGGAAAGAGGAAAAAATGAACCCAACACGGGAATCATCCTCTGTCCTCTCTCCTTTGATCCAGTTTTGTCTGCTGCCTCTTTACATCTGGGGCTGGGTGGTGTTTGCATGCCTGCACAACTGCTTGTTGCCTGCACCATCACGGGCTGCTCATCCTTCACTCCTTTCCAAGCCTCCTGGTTTAATAGCGAAGCCACTTATTCAACGCAGAGGGGAGCTGATGGTCTCTCCACCCTTCTAATGTGTTGTGGCTCGGAATTACTACACCTGCCAGATCCTGAAAGCTGCTCAGAAATGCAGGAAGCCCTGACTCCCAGCTGGCCAGGCTCTCTTCCCACCCAGAGAGGCTTTTGCTCGTGCTAGGGGGTGAAGAGGGGCACATGTATGCTCTCTATGTCCACAGTGGCATTCCCTGCACTGGTTAAAAGCAGAGGTGGTGGGCAATGGGGGGGAAAAAACCCCACATCACCAACTCTTTTTATCAGGAGAAAGTCATGAACTAGCACATGGCTGAGCCCAGCTGAGAATAAGGCTGAGTGCTTGTTCTGAGAAATATGCGAACAGTTGCCATACCGTGTGTGTACCCATGGCACTCCCCTGGGGCCATCTTGTGACTGGCATAAAAATACCCAGACCCGGCATTTGGGGAAGGAGAAAAAATTGGGTTGTCCTGGTTCTCTCTTGTTTTCTGGAAGATATTTGTGGCTGCTGCTGTACAAAACCCAATTCTCCTTTAGGTCCTTGGTGAAATTATACTCCTTCCTTTCTTGACCCTCACACCCCCTACTTAGGCAGCCCTACCTTCATATAGCCTGTCTCCCTGGGTGCCCATACCTTTGTGTCCCCTCTCTCCTCATCCCCATAGATGTAGATGACTATCCGTCCTGGGCTGTTGCCTAGAGAGAACTAGATAATACAGCACATACGTCCTGTGGATCATGAAGTGCTAAGTGTCTCCAAAAATTGGTTGTGGATGCTCCCAAGAAAGGTAGAATGCAGGCAAAGCCAGAGTGATGTTCCCAGTGCTGCAAAAGGACTGGAATAGATGATATTTGACCTGTATAGTAAGTGGAGATACTATAAAGCTTTTGGGGTTTTTTGCAGAAATATATTATAAGAGCACTTTCTATGTGTCTCAAGACCCTTCCTGACACTGTGCTTTCCAGCACTTTAGGCAATGGGGCTTTTTCTGTTGAAAACTGACTTGGTAAGAAGACTAAAAGGAAAACACTTGCTCACCCCGCAGCTGCAGTGGGAGCCTGTACCTCCCTGCAGGTGCAGTTACACACCAGCATGGGCTCCAGCATATAAAAGGAATAAAAGCTTAAATGCTACATGGTGGTATGGGTGCATCTTCTAAGTTATACAGTAGTGGGTGTAATAACCCTTGAGTTACACACAAGGGAACATCTTGTAAGGCTGGTAAAGGGAGGGAGCACTGAAAAAGTGAATCTAATAAACAGACCGCTTAAAGGGTACAGCCAATTTGAAACCCTCCAGGTAATAATATGATAAACTCTGCCCCTCTTGAGCTGTTTGCTGTTGGTTTCTCTGGAATCAGATTCACCCTGTCTCAGAGCACGCTAGCAGAAAAACACATTCACACCTGCATGTTCTCACTCAAGATGAAGATGTCTACCTGTGGGCAAAACATCACCTTTTTAATTAGCATTCTAATTTCCTCTGCACTTTAGAAATATCCTAGATGCTCGTTAGGTGCAAAGAAACCCAGCTGTCTGCAAAGCGCACCAGACAGTGCTTGGGCTGCTGGAGCTGTGAGCTGCCTGGTCCCTGGGGTGATGTGTGTTTAACACATTTGTCTGGCTTTTGTAAGAGATGAAGTACAGGTTGCCTTGAAAATGTTTTGTAAGCGGTTGCCAACTTACTGTTTCCGAAAAGCTACAATTTCAAATGGCTTACAAAGAGGCCTGATACAGGAAGACTTACAGGTATTTAATATTAATAAGCTTCCTTAGGATTTAACAAACATCGCAGAATTTCTGGGCAGCAATTGCTGTTCCTGTACATGCATCTATATAAATAGATTTGGATTAATTTTATGTATGCATTTTATGTGTGTAGATACTTTTTTTTCTAATGGAACATGAATAGAAGTGAGCAGCAAACTCCATTTCTGGCTCTGTTTTTGATTTGTATGTCCTTGGTATTTAATATCTGTGTTAAAGCCTGCCCTGTTCGTCAACTCAGTCGCTAATGGGCGTCTGCCCCACAGGACTTTTTTGCAGCATAGTTTCATAATATGTTCAAGAGACCTTGAGATCCTTTGGCCAATGGTCCTACAATAACACAAGGTACTCTTTGAATATGCCTGCTTCCTTTAACTCTCCCTACTTGCCAGCATCTCGTCTGGCTTTTATCTCTGGTTCTTCATTGGTTTTTACAGAGAGAGGCACGTAACTCACAGTGTAGGGCCAGGCACCAAATCCTAGTGACTTACAGGTTTAGCAGAGGAGGGATGGATTGGTTCCAGAATGAATGGATGATGGATACCAGAAAGGCTGAAGAGAGAAGGCTGCGGGAAGGAGTCAATAAACAGTTAATGTTTGAAGGGGAGGAGTGGCTATAGCACCAAAATATTGGAAAGGCTGCAGAAGACAATGTCACTGGCAGATGGGAAGTTAGTTGAGTCAAAAGCTAAAATCTGGTTCTAAAGTCTGTTGGGGTCCATTTAATGGGTTCCAGGTACATCCTGTTGCAGTTGGAGGCTGTGCACATGCCAGGTTGGTCTGAAGAGCCCTGAAGACTAAGCTTAGCATAGAAATCTCCAAAACACTGGAAAAACATTTGAACAGCTGTGCTGTGTTGATGTACAGCTCCTGTATTAAAAACAAAACAAGAAACAAAACCAAAACCAACCTGAATGTCACGGAATTTGTGGAGAAAAATTTAGAGATTCACTGTTCCAGCTTATGAGAGTCTTTGTGTTTGAATTTCTTGGTAGATTACTAGGCTGAGTCCCCTGCCTCGCTCTGTGGGACCCTTACCTCTTTTACACTGTCTGCTTTGTGTCTGCTCTGCCTAGGACCTGGAAGAATGCCCAGCTGGGAGAAGCCATGATTGAGAGCCTGGAAGCCCAAGGACTGCAGCTGGCCAAGGAGAAACAGGAGTATTTAGGTAGGAAATGCTTACTTCCAAAAGCCGTAAACCCAAAAGAGCCTTTTTGCATTTCTAGAGTTGTCAGTGTGGTCAATCCAAGCAGCTACAGGTTTTTACCATTGACTTTTACTGGACCAAAGCCTTTGAGTGATCAGCAGCTGCAATTCAGGTTTTGAAGGGCATCAAAATACGAAAATGTTAAGGAAGGATCTGGACATCTGTGTGGACCATGAAAGGAAACGTGCTTTGGCCAGCATGTTGCAGTGCTGCAGCTCCGGATAGCTGGACTGTACAAATGTTTACTGCCCCTGAGAAGTTTGAATGTGCTGATTTCAGCTGCTCCCCAGGCAAGTAGCCAATACCTTTGTCCCTCTGGATCACACAGGACTGTTATTTCTGAGGGTGATCACAGCTTTTCATGCATGAGTTACCCTCCCCTAGCTGTATTTTTTGGTCTTATTCTACTTGGTCTTTGTCTGCATTTGCTCACACTGTTCGTATTGGAAGTGGGAGCATTTACATGGGCTTGTTTGAGGTGTCTAATGGTAGTGGCTAATTTGTTATTGTTCTTTCCATGTCAGAGTAGTTGCTCCAGATGAACATATACTAATTTTGGTTGGAAGAGACTTCTGGAGGTTATCTAGTCCAATCCTCTACTCAGAAGCCAGCCTCTGGATGGCAGCACCTTGGGTGACTGCCCTGGGAGGTCCACCTGCCTCTTGCCCACGTTGCCTGTAGCAAGAGCCAAGGGAGAGTAGCCTTTTTAGCCCAGATGCCTCCTAAGTTAGAGCATTGCCAAAGGTGTAAGAGCCCTTCTGACCTGGGGGCTGCTGGTCACATGTGTGAGCCCAGTGACTTGTCTGGACAGTCATCTGCTTTAAACAAGCTAGCAGCAACTTTGAGTGCTTCAGGTTGGTGATGCCTTGAGCAGAGCTCATAGTATCTCCTTCTAATCATAAAACCACTGGAGGAATCCTGAAGAGCCTTTTGCATTTCTGCATCCATGTTGACCAGGGGTAATCTCAGTATATGGTCTCACATGTAACAGTGATCATAATTAAAGTATCAAGGCATGTTCATTCTTCCCATCTAAGTGGCATTCACACATGTGAGCTGATGGATGGGCTCGCATGTGAGGCAGGCACGGAGGAGTAGTTCCACACCTGGCAAGGGGAGAACAGGGAGTGCTGAGAGGAGGACCTGGAGAGAAAGCAGGAAAATTAGAAACAGGAAAGTTGTGTCAAAATGTTATTTTGCAACCACCAGAGCAGACTAAAGAGCCTAAGAGACTAAAGAGGGCCACAGTATGATAAAAAGACAAGGTGATGGAGGAACAGAGGAATACGTGTTCTGTGGCAAACAGGAGATATTTGGAATATAAAACATATATTTCACTGGGTTCTTTGGTCCATGACAAGAACATTCAGACCTGGTCAATTGTCACGGTTCGTTATTTTCTTTTGACAGCAATTGTCTATTTGTTCCTATACAATTGCTGAGGCTTCTTCCTCGTTAGCCTTACCTTCAATGATCTGTGTCCATCCTGTAGTTAAGCTCTGAGGTCAGGCACTGCTCCTGGCAGCAGGGCAAGGCTCTCTGGAGGAAGCAAACATTGCTCTGGGGAAGTCCCAGAATCCCCCCGGAGTTATCTTCCACCTGCCTCCCACCCGGCTGGGATCCAGGTTTCTCTCTCAGGCAAGGGACTTCGCAGAAGCCCATCGAGCCCTGGGCTTGGCCCCCCCCAGGAGGGGCAGAAGAGGGAAGGTGGGATCGCCTCTGTGTAATTACAGTGCAACGGTGCTGGGTCCTGGCAAGGAGGAAGAGGGCGCGAGTGGGAAGGAAAGGCAGCAGTGGTGGTTAGCAGAGCTTTAGTAACGCAACAGTACTGTGCTGGCCCCAGGAGCCCTGCTGTGGGCAGGAGGCAGAGGTCTGCATTCCTCCTAGCAGTAGTAATCCTGCCAGCAGTAGTAATCTCTTCAGGTCCCCAGTACAAAGGAAACCGGTAGCATGCTCCTCGCCTGATACGGGGAAGACTTAATCATAAAGTGCTACAGTGAATCTTGTCCCTGCTCAGGCGGCAGCCGGGTGGCAGAGCTGAGAGCTAAACCCCAAGCTCAGCTGCGAGGGATGTGCTTCTGCCTAGTCTCCTGTAAGCAGGACTAGGAGCTGCCTCAGGCAGAGCCTCTGTTTGAGGTTAGCGTCGCACAGCGTTGTAGGCGCATCAGGTCACGCTGTAAGGATCAGAGCAGAGCCTCTGGTGGGCATGTGTCCTTCGCGGTACACAAGAGCAACTGATGCTGAGGGGAGCTATTCTTAACAGCTAAAAGTTTTGCGGCTAAGTTAGGGGATTGATTTCTGGGCTTGGCTGGGACATCCCAAGGTGCCAACAGGGAGCTGGTGGTGATGCCCAGGGGGCTGCAGGAGAGGGTGATGTGCTAGGAGGAGGAGAACAGACTGCTGTTATGTGCGTGCGACCCTGGGTACCCACCTAGACTTTGTGCGCCTTTGCTTCCTCATGTGTGAAGCAGAGATAAGGATACTTTCCTGACTCAGCTAGAGGATTCTGAAGGTTAGTTTGTTAATGCTCCTTAAGGACATTGAGAGGAAACCTTAGAAAGCAGTACACAGCAACATGGTTGTTTGGTTTATGAAGTTATTTGACAGGAAGAAAATTGCAGAACATCCCATTAGCGTTATCTCAGTCTGTGGAGCCTTCCTCCACAGAGCAACAGGGAAACACTGCATTTACAGTCTTCAAACAGTCAGTGTTTCATGCTCATAAATAGGCCCAAGATATAAATTGCTTTTCTCTGCATTTGGCCTTTGTGTGTGTTTGCAGACAAGCTAATGGAAGAAACAGAAGAGCTGTGTCTGCAGAGGGAGCAAAAAGAGGTGAGTTTATCACAAGACAATTTCCTTCAACTTCCATGTGGTAGGACTTGGGAGGTTGGGAGTCGTTGGTTTGAAGGCATGTCAGGGTTCAGGGAGGGAGGCTGCGGAGCCAAAAGAGTCTCCAGCCAACCTCCAGGTCTGTGAATGAAGAGAGGAATAAGAGCTGCACTGTGGGATGGGCTCTGGAGTTGTATCCCTGCTCCCCTTCCCAGATGCTTTCCATGCACTGTGCTTGTGATTATGTCTCCAGGAGGGCCCAGGAGGAGGGTCAGATTAAATTCATATTCACTGGGATGAATTATACACTTGTTATTTGGCAGATGAGTCTCCTTCTCTGGAGATATTCAAGACCCGCCTGGACAAGATCCTGTGCAGCCTACTGTAGGTGACCCTGCTTCGGCAGGGGGTTTGGACTAGATGACCCACAGAGGTCCCTTCCAACCCCTACTATTCTGTGATTCTGTGATTCTGTGAAAGTCAACGTGAAGTGCGTTTCTTCA
>Ga0181612_164546_pt1 | contig 23962 bp, 9 predicted proteins | sample HoacroProtozoa21_FD_119630 | JGI IMG/M metagenome (GOLD analysis project Ga0181612, IMG submission 119630) | Hoatzin crop microbial communities from Cojedes, Venezuel. Combined Assembly of Gp0051906, Gp0051904, Gp0051908
CCTAACAAGATGGAACAAAATGAGGAAACATCTTCTATTAACTAAAAATAAAAATACAAATAACTTTGCACCATCACCTCAGCTAATTCTCCCTTCCAAGTATTGCAAAGATCCCTAAGATCTGTCTGAAGCTGTCATCCCTTTCAGAGGACACTTCTCTCACACTCCCAGCCTTGCCAGATTAGAGAAAGGTAGACTCTTCCTTTCTTTTCACTTAAAATTTCCCTCCCCACTACTCCTTCTCTTCCATTGAGTGGCACTATATTCAACTTCCATCTTAGTACCTGTCTAGGTCTGACATCCATTGTCCAATTGCTGAATTTCCAAAGAAGTCTCTGTGAACATTCTCTCATGTCATATTTCACTCACAATTTCTCCATAAACATTACTTCATTCTCCAGTTTAAATCTCTCTTTTACTGCCATGCTAAAAATGGAGCCCTTGAGCATCACGCTGACAAACTTATTTTAATTTCTGTTACTGCTGAGTCCATCAGCAATCATTTGCTGTCCACACCAGCTTTGCTGGTGATCTGGCCTCACACATAAGTTTTCTTTCAAACCCCAAAGTATTAGAATTTTGATTCTTTTGACCTGTGTGCCGGAATTATGACAATAATATCAAAACCAAATGAAAGCATCCACAAAACCAATTAAATTTTAAGTTTTAGGTTGAATTTTTATTTTCATTGAAAAGAAAAGCTAACAAATGATACAATGTGGCACACAGAAATTAAAGTATCAAGAAGCCACTACATGGCTTTCCATAAGTCGTTTTTCAGACGATATGTTGCAAGTTTACAGAGATCTTATTAGCAGTAATGTGGCTGTATATGAATAGTGACACCATAAGCCATTCATTAGTTTCAATACCAAGAGGGTGTGAGATCAAATTAGCTATAAACTACTCAGACTGCAAAATCTGCTAGCAATTTTGTATGAATTCACTCTAAGTGGTGTCTTTCACAGCTTTATAAAAGAAATTATCTTCTTTCTTAGGTCCATTAAAGCATATTTACTGAGTGATGGACTCCACGGCATGAAAAAGTAACCGATAGAGTGAATTAAAATTCCTAAATATTGATTTCTCTTGACTTTGAAAACATGGTGACATCTGCGTGCAGATATTTCCAGCTTTGTAATATTTAAAGTAGCCCTACTGAAAAAGGGAAGATAAAACCTTGTAATGTCACATCCCTGTCACTGCTATGTCACTGTGTTGCCAGCAATATTGAGGGAGGTGATCCTTCCTCTCTGCTCAGTACTGATGAGGCAACATCTGGAGTGCTGGGTCCAGTTCTGGGGTCCCCAGTACAAGAGAGGCATAGACATACTGGGGAGAGTCCAACAGAGGGCCAGGAAGATGATTAACAGACTTGAGCATCTCTCCTATGAAGAAAGGCTGAGACAGCTGAAACAGTTCATCCTGGAGAAAAGAAGGCTCAGAGGAGATCTTACCAATGTGTATAAATACCTGAAGGGAGGGAATGAATAAGAGGGAACCAGACTCTTCTCAGTGGTTCCCAGTGACAGGACAAGAGACAACAGGCACAAACTGAAACACAAGAAATTCCAAATGAACACAAGAAAACAGATCTTTACTGTGGGTAGTCAGGTTTCGCACTGAGGTTGTAAAGTCTTGGTCTGTAGAAATACTCAACAGCCAAATGGACATGGTCCTGGGCCACCTGCTGTAGCTTGAGCAGGGGGTCAGACTAGATGATCTCAAGAGGTCCTTTCCAATTCACATGATTCTGTGACTCTACAGTTTTAAAAAAATTCTTCTACAAAATATACATTAAGGTATTTCTAGGCAGCCACACACACACCACCACACAAGTAATCATATTTAAATAGCAAATGCTGTAACATTAGACTATGAAGACCCATGAGACACAGTAATTCCAACGAAGATTTTTTTATTTTTAATTCTATCAGTGCAATACCCAGCTCCACGCATGATCCTAACAAAAGCCTGTATGTGGTATCATAATGTAAATAATATATGAAAATTAATGGTAATAAAGCAAAAGATTAAAAAAAATGTTATTTTTTTGGTCAATTTACCATCTGCCTGTGAGAGTATGGATGCAAGACTGTATGAATGCAAGTTTTTACACTGTATCTGAGAGATCTTCTTTCTGTACCACACTTCTACAGGGCTCTAAGCAATAATAATCCAATGTTAGGAATATGCAGTACAGTAAAAGAGAAAAAATCTCAACATTTCTTCAGTGTTACCAAAACCCAGGTGAGATTTCTCTGAGCTTTGCTGACATATCAGAAGCCATTCAAGCGTCACAGATAAGGTTTTAGAAGTGCACTTCTGCACAGTACTTCACTATACCACAGACAAAGAAAACATGAACAACAGCTCCTCACAGTGAGCTCTAGGTAATTAATTTGCTGGTGTCTTTTGTATAATTAGCCTGTTAAGACATTATGGAGCAGTTGCACTGAGACTGATGAATACTATTCCAGCCTAACAGGAAAAGAATAATCATTCTGGTCAGCCTTACTCTTCAGAGGAAAGACTTTCCCGAAGAAAACTAAAGCCTACGGCCTCAAGGAAGCTGTACATTTGAGAGTTTGACTCACAAATTCTCCCTGTATATTATCCCAGCTCCTAGACTTCAGGCTCAGACTTGCAGCTCTTCTTTTACGTCTCTAGAGGAAGACCTACATTGTGTTTTTATCAGGTGAATATAAAGTCTGATTTATAGTTTGGGCAGTAAGGGTAAGTGATACGACGAAAGAAGACAATACATCAAATAAAGTGCGTGAGCAGTAAAGGTGGTGAGAATTGTGGCTGGATATGTCTGAGATTTTTTATGACTAAATAAACATTCTTTTTAGCAGAAATTTATGTCTGTAAATCAACATTTTCATACATGAAAATTCATGTAGTTGTTGACTTAATCTGACACTCACTGTCACTACTGTACCAGGCAAACCAGACAAGTAGTTCAGAAGTTGATTCAAGATTCTATACACATTTTATACTGCTGAACTGGATAAATCCATGTCCCAAACATTTCTAATCGTGAACGTACTCATTTTCAATTACAGTTTTACTAGACAGGAGGGCAAGAAAATTCCCCACCTTTGCCATGACTAATGTTTTTAAACATGTGAATTTCTAATAAAAGCTTTATGTTGTTGCAGTTTTATTATAAAGCCCCTTTAAATCTGACCAGTTTTTCCTCTTTGGGGGAAAAAAAATTAATCAAGTAAAACAGACAACTTGCTTAAGTTACCCCTTATAGGTATACTTGCACAAATTGACACTTGCTGTATTATCGGAGTAGTGCAAGTTATGTGCTTATTTTCTGTCCTTCTATGTGTACAGAAACACTGTATATCAGACATTCTTTTGTGGTAAAAACAGATAAAGGATGACACAGAATGTCAACACCTTTCCATATGGTATTTGCTAAAAAAAGATATGCTTTATATATACGGAAATTACATCACGTATACACAGACTAGATTGTTCTTCATCACCAGCAATCAATGGGGCTGAGAAAATCTATGCCCTTCACAGGTCTGCTATCCTAATCAGTAAAAGATCTTGCTGACAACATGTAAGAATTTGTCAATGAGGAGAATACAAACAGTATTAAAAAGAGAAAAGATTTAAGGCATACTAAAACGAGCTTCAGAAGTTAAAACATATAAACAAATGTATAGTGGTTAACAGAGATGACTCGGAATGTTGGATACATGACTGCATCATTTTGCACACATTGACCTCAAAGCACAAAATTCAAATCTTAGTTTGTCCGTTAAAATATACTTTTTTTACTGCGAGATGCACTAAAAATCTAAAAACATCTAGCAGTTCAAGTACACAGGATATCTAAAACCAGAACCACCTTATTTGCAACTTTTAAAAAGCACAGGTTTTAGATATATGAACACGTCACTGTACCTTTGAGAAGACTTAGTCAACTGTGGATCTGGTATGTGTTTTATAGGTTAGATAACAATGTACTAGCAAACCACAGAAGTGGTTAAAAGTCAATAAAACGAATTTAGGTAGACATCCTTTCCAAACGTCACCTAGTAAATCATCTCATCATATAAAATGCTTCTCGTGCTCCAAAAATGAGGGCAAGGTGCCATTTGAAATGTCTTTCGTTGGCTGTACAATATGTAATCTGAAAGGACCGTATTTATGACTTACATTCAAGCAGAGACGTAGGAAACATCATAAACCATGGCAATTCACAGTAGTATGTATCAAATATCTAAATAACTTCACTACATAAATGTTGACTGCTTTTCTTTTCATATTCTGTTCATTGAAATGATGAAGTAAATCCATACAATGAACAAATACTGCATAAGATTACAGAAGTGTTGACATATGCTACTGAATTGCATCACAGCAGCATGACACCAACAGCTAAGAGTGCAGAGCTGGGTGCCTGCTGTCACTCAGGCTCATCTGAAATACAGTCATAGGTGAAATTCTTGCTTAAGAAATATCTAACAAATTTAGAATTAAAATGACCCTTTTATTTACTATCTTAATGAGAAATTTTGTAAATCTTAAAACCAGTGGTGGGTGCTAATTACTTCAAAATATAATTTGAAGACCTTTGGGGAAAAAAAAAAAAAAAAATCACACAGCTGGGCGAGATCTCCTAGTTCTATATTCTCTCTGCAATATTTGTAACTGTGCATTGGTCTGACCAACCAGCACAATAAAGGAGATTTGTAATTGAAGAATTATTCTTGTAATAATTAAATATGTAATAAGATAATTTCTTATTCATATAAAATATTAATTCACTTATTTAAAAAAAATCAAGAGGTGATTTTGAGTTTGGGGTTTTTTTTAAACTTTTAAAATTTTTTTTAAAACACAGCTAGTGTTTCATAGAGTCATCAGGAAGTAAGTTGTACATTGGTCTTCCTCTGCAAGAGCTTTGCATAGCAGGTCCTTAGGCCTACTCTAAAATACTAACTAAAATACTACGATGTCATGCCAAAAGTTTATTCCCTACGACATAGGTTATTTTTGCAATTATGATTAAAATAAAATTGAAAAATAGATATGTACTGAAGCCAAATTCTAAGATAATTACTGAGTTTAAAGTGTTACCAAAAGAATTCTTCCACGTATTAAATTACCATTTTGCAGTGGTGAGAGTATACACTGAGGTTCATTTCCCTCATTTTCTTATTTTTACTACTTAGTTTCTGTTACTGATACAGTGTAATATTTATTAGATTAATGACCTAAAGAGTAAATATTTTCTAGGTTACGAGTTACTTTCAGATTGAGACATACTTCTTTTTTTTTGCTCCTTTCACATTATCAGATTTCAGAAATCTGGAGAGTTTGAGTTTCCTTCAATGCTAACCTTAAAAAAGGCATTTGGTTTTCTTCAAAATATCCCACTTTCCAGGAATACCAAAATGCACCCAGCACAACCTAAGTCCCAGCATAATGAGTTACATTCCTCCTTCTCTCCCACTTTACCAAAAAACGATTGAGGAATTTGATGTTTGTTTAAGCATTCAAAGCTTCTACAGAAACGTAAACAACTCTTTCTAAGTCCCAAGTATTCCTGCATGTTGTTGAGTGTTTTCCACATATGTAAGCATCCTCTTAATGTTCACCAGATGGCTTTTTTCCTCTCTGCTAATGTTTTTATATAAGGTCTGAAACCAGTCTATGTGAAGTCTTTTGCCTTTGAAAACTCCAGAGAGCGTGCTAGAAATCCCTGCTGGTCGTAACCTGCAATGCCAAGCCAGGGCAACATACTCAGCAAATCCAGTTTTCTTTTTTGGTTTTGCTTGTATAAATCAAAGAAAAAAAAAAAAAAAAAAATGAAACCCACAAAACCCCAGTAACATTAAAAGTAATTACAAACAATGCACTTGTAAAAGAAAAAATGCTTAACCTGTTTATGACCAGGCTAAATCTGAACTACAGCCAGCTGACTTGCTTTAGGCTCTTGTTGCACCATTGGTTGCAATTCTCTGACAAAACCCTGTTATTGTGGAGTGCTGTTAGTTTTCACAGCCAAACTGTATTTTGCAGTTAGGCCCAACAGACCCAATTCCTTTCCCTTTCACTTATGCACTATCGAAAATAACTTTTAACCTATCCAGAAGATATTTTTCACATCTTGGCATTTTTCATTCTTTGGCATTACTTTAAGCATTGTTTCACCTCTTCAGCTGTCATTCTGTCAGGCAAGGTTAGCGTACAATAGTAATCAGCCACTTCAGGATCTCTGATAATAGAGAAGAAAAAAATCTTCTAAAGACATATAGCAACAAAAAGGTCTCCCTGGGGAAAAAATCCAATATTTTCACAAAAATATTTTTCGAAGAGTTTTAGTTGCTAAACCACCTCCAGCTCAAGAAACATCCATCTGAGAAGAAAATATGACCTTCTGCTCCATGTACCTTTTATCTTGGTCATGCTTTGTGGATACTTTTATAGATCTAACAATTGAACCTTCCCATATCATGTCAAATACGTTACATATATTGTAAGGAAAGCAGCTACACCATTGAGTTTTAGATGCTCTCTCAGCCTTTGTCACTTACTCGCTAACAGGTTACCCAGTTCCTGTTCTCTGCAGCTTTATCTGGATGTCCAGCATTACAGAGCAAGTTGTCCCACCACTGGAACAGGATTAGTCAAAGTTAAGAATCTGTGGAAGTAGAGATCAATGCCTAGATCTTCCTCCCTCTACAATTTTCAATAAGGCTGTAGCACTAGACCAGCACCATCAGTAACCACTTTGAGATTTTCTTTATAAATGTTCTCTGTGAGGAAACTTAACTTGACCTGTGTATTACACTTTCTGTGGTTACAGCGATGACTGCAAAATATATGTGTTCTGAAGAACTGTATCTAAGAGAAAAAGTAAGTGGTGCTGTAGCTAACTAAGGAACAAAACTGATCTGGTACAGGAAAGAAATCTCCTATCATTCTATGAGCTCCAACCAGTTACCAGTATCTACTGATAAAATAAATGACAGTGGAACAGTCTCTCAAAAGTGCACTATGTAGGCCATAACCTTAATAACTAGATTAGTACATCTAGCTACAAAACCACCTGTATTTAATCGTTTAATAAGTCAACTCCAGGCCCATTAGAATGTGGGGACTACGAATACGAACTTTGTGCTTCTCTACAGATCTACAGAAAAATCACTAAATTATTAATGTAATTAAAAAGGGCTTTAATCATTATTAAAAAAATAATAATATGGTGAGATATAGACAGTGTAGCACCTGTGTCTTTCCATGCGCATATTTTTTGTGGTGTTTACGAGAAAAGAAACCATCATATAAGCACAAAGAACCACACAGACATGTACAAACATACATTAATTTAGATTCATGTTCTTTTTTATCTTCCTGAGTCAGTCTGCATTTCTGAGAGGTGTGCCAAAGAACATTTAACAATATTGCCTCTACGACAGTGTTGGAAATAACCATGATCAAATCCTCAAAAATTCCAGGGTAATATTTGGCTAGAAGTTTTTTGAAGAGAGAAAAAATAACTCATTAGACTCGATGGACATCTACTGCACTACCTGCAGGCCCAGTCATGACTTTTGACAGCAACGATGCAGACCTTCAGGTACTAGGAAATACTTGAAAGAATTAAAAAAACTGTCAGAGAAAGATTCCTGCACATGATCACAAGCTATTTCTGAGTTACACTCTATGCAATATTTTTGACTCCACTAATGCTGCATCAGGCATTTATCAGCAAAATTTCTGGCTCATTATCTCTGGAGCTAATTTTACCAAGTCCTGTTCATTAAGCAGGGTTCATTCCCCAATTCTCTAAGTTGAAATTGAGCATTTAAAATAAAAACTAATCTCATACTGAGGCATTACTGCCCACTTCCTCGCGGGATAAAAATATAGTGTTATGAGGAGGAAAACTTGCATTTGGGGCCAATCCCAGCAAGACAAGAAGCAAAAAAGGAAGCCTAGAAAAAATTATTTTTATAAGCGAATCTATGACATATTTTGCTAGTTTTCCACCCATCTTTTCACACCTCTAAAACTACACAGTTGTTACTCAATATCTTTTTGGCTGACAGCAATTCAAGTGAAAAAGTTACCTTCCACAACCTGCCCCAGTCTCTCGTTAACAACTTTCTTCTCCGTGTGTTGCTGTCTCCTCAGATCTGCTAGCCTAACTGCATGCACAGCCAGTCCTGGTGCCAGGCAAAATATTTAATATCAGATTAAACTTTGGTTTTAAATGCAGGTTATTTGACAGAGACAAGTTAAGGAGAGGCTACAGATGCAATTCTACTCGCAGACAGGAGGATATAATAACTTCTGGCAGGATGTGGTGAAGAGCAGTTGAGGTAGGCTCAGAGCTTTAATCTTTCCATCAATCTCACCGGCAACCAAGACAGCATTTCAGACCACAGCCTTAACGTTTTGGAGGACAGATGAGAAGAAGAAGAGGCAGAATACAACAGACACAACAGTAAATGCTATTAGAAGTTGGCTATGGCTTTAACAAAATACTCTGTCTTATGGAACTAAAGAAAAAGAGAACAAAACTTCTTAGTATTCTATGCTATCTTACTTTTACAGAATAACCCAAAACAATAAAAATATGAAACCAGGAGGATTCTCACAGGGCAGGTGGTAGCATTTGAAAAGTCTATACCCCTACACGATAAGACTTATTCCAGGACTGGTCACATTCACACAAGAAGTATCTTATGTGCAGCGCTTACTGAACCCAGCAGCATTTAAAATTTACCGTTGAAACAAGAGAAGGTGTTGTGAGTAGGGTCTTCTAAGTAGACAGTCCAGATACTTTTACCTTGGGGCTTCCTGATTCTTCCCTTCCTCGGTCATTTTATGGCCAAATCAGCCAGCTCCAGAGCTTGTGAGTTGGGTATATGTAAAGCCTGTCTTTAAGGGCCCATTTGTTGCCACATCCCACAGATCCAGTGGTAAAAATCAGGCAGTGGTTCAGCTCGTTTGGATGTGTATCTAACCAAGACCAATCATAAATGCAACGAAATGTTTCCTGCTACACAAGTGAAAAATTGCTCTGTTGCAAGGAGTAAGGAAACGGCGATTTCACCTTCTTCTTGGGCTCCAGACCAGTGCTCTAGCCAGAAGGCTGTGCTGCTTCTCTCTGCTCACTTCAGATAAAATTCATTCTCTGCTCATTTCGCAACACGTAGAAATGAAAAAGATCTTAGCGAGACAGCACGGAAAATAGTGCCTATTCAGTAATTGGATGGGGAGGTGTTTGTAGGTGAGGTTCTGTACAGGAGATCAAAAATTTCGAAAGGGAATGTAAAAGACAGTTGCAAAGCAATGTTACTGCAATGCTAACTCTGCATCTTCAATCCTTCAAATTATAAAAAAGACAGGTAGTCACTAATAAACAGCAGAGATATGCCATGTTTTCTTTCTCTCAGGTCAGCAATCTGTAATAAATTCAAGCAGATGACACACCGCTTCCACAGAGAAGAAACAAAAGGTAAGAGTGAAGTAGCTACTTTCGTAATTTCTGCCTACATAGAACACACTCTAATTTGATTTCTATGCTGGGAAGAAAAAAAAAAATTATCTAAATTACCCTTTCTCATTCAAAAAACTAGAAAAAAAATAGGGGTTTCTAGGACACACTGCAACAGCAAAAATGATACAGTATTCTTGCTGCTTGTAAGAAATAGCAACATTTGATTATTTTGAAGTAACGGCCAGAGCTGGCAGTTGAACTCAATTACAATTCCATCAGGTGCCAGCTGATACATTCAATAGTGTTTGAGAGAAGATGAAATACAGCAGTCCATGCAAATCAGAACACAAAGTAATCTCACTAAGCCGATACTGAGCCATTCCTTGCCTAAGAATAGGTTTCACATTCCAGATGAAGAAAATTTTAGACATTAAAACTAAAGAATTAAATCAAGTTAGCAAAATAATTTAAAAATACTTTTGTTTTAAAAAGACACTCCCACGGAATTTAAGGCAGACAAACTTATAATATAGTATTATTCTTCTTGAAGATCACAAACAATGAAAAAAAAAGTTATCTAGGTTAATGCCATGTCCACATTGCTTTCTGTGTCCATCTGCAAGACCTAATTTCTCCACACTATTTAGCATATGCTGGGGAGAGATAATTATAAGGCTGTGTGAGATGTCTCCAAAGGTTGCACAAAGCACTACATACGTAGCATTTACTTAGGATTTTCAAACGCAGCTGCATCGGAAATTGGGAAAATATTAGACATACACGGAAGTGAAGCAGTAGACTTGGTCCTTCAGGGCGGTTGGTGCTTGCTTTTGCTTAATGCCAGCTAGGCCCCAGCGCACTGAGAAAAGCACTACAGATTAGTATTTGCTGCCAGGCTACAGTGTAAATTAACATTTTTAACTTTTGTGGCATGCTGCTTGAGAGGAAAAAAAGTAATTCTAAACTCAGAAATCAGAAGGACTTTAAATTGTGCCCTAATAAATAAGAGGTTTATCTTAGAAATGAAAGTGATATTTCAACCACAGAGAGAAGCTTTTTCTCATAATTATTTCCTAGAACACTCTGTTGTCCAGCTGTGTCATTTTGCTTCATGTGGCTTCAGCTTCTTTCCTTCAGACACTACTCCAGTGCCAAACAAATCTTTGGTCCTCCTGGTAATTAGACTCTATTTTCTGTATCTTAACCCAAGACGTCACAAACACTTGGTTTCACCTTTACAAGTTCATCTTCTTTGGCGTTAAAGACTTCGAACTCAAGAAGTCAATTCTGCTCTTGCCATTATGACAAGCAAGCCCTATTTATCCTTCTTGTGAGTCCAAGTCTTGAATTTTTCTGTTCACCAATGCTCTTACCCCTCCACAAATAGTCTTAACTCTCTACAAAAATATATATTTCTGGAAGAAGGGGACCTGGTTTCGTAATCAGTGCGAGTAAAAAAGTATCCTCCAGAAGTGAGTCTATCGAATTCTCTAATCTGGTTTCTCCAGTTACTGAACTTTGGAGTGGAACTCACATCCAAGGTGACTAGAAATGAGTGCTTAATACACATAATACATTTTCCACATCAAGACTATTAAAGAAGTATGTTGCTAAAGACTTATAATCACTTTTGATCCCTGTGAAATCGCCATATAACTCCACAGATCTCAGCACATTGTTATTTTTTTAAAAAAAGCAAATGATAAAATAAACACTTACTGCAAATAGGACTGCAGACTGGACAATAAAAAGATAAATGTATGTTGAAAGGAACTTTGGTGATCATCTAGTCCAGACTCCTCCTCAAGACAGGAATGACTTCCAAGTTAGGTTGGGTTGCTTTAGGGCCTTGTCTAGACAAGTTTTAAAAACCTTCAGGGATGGAGGTCCCTCTGTTATCAACCTGTCCTATCAACCAGCTCCCTGTGAAAAGCTGCCTCCGTACATCCAATGCGACTTTCCTTCGTTGCCACTTGTGGGTACTGTCCCCTGCCCTGTTGCTGTGCACCTCCCAGTACAGCCTGGCTCTGGGTCCTCTACCACTCCTGCAACCAGCTCACCTTCTCTCTTGTCTCCTGGCAAAACAGATCCTCCATCACCTCAGTGGCCTCCCACTCAACATTTTGCTTTTTCTTCACCTCCTTCTTGTTTTGGAGCACCGCAAAATGGACACAGATGTCCCAATACAATGGAGGAGGAGAACCCCCTGCCCTAACCCACCAGCTGTGCCCAATCATTGTGAAGCCTTCCTTGCTGCAAGGGCACACAGCTGCCTCACCCATAATTCCCCTGAACCCCACGTCCTTTTCTATGGACCGTTGACAACTGAGCTGTAGCGTTGCACTGGTAATGGCAAACCAGGTGCAGGACTTCTGCTGAGCTGTCTGTGTGAACAGTATTTATACAGAGTTCTAAGACAGATAATCCTGTCCTAAGAAACTTCAGCAAAAACTAGGTGAGACAAGTAAATGAGACAGGATGAAAAATAACTGTTCAAGAAAGGCAAGCCATTAAAAAAGAGGCCAGTTAAAAGTTCTGAGCAGGAATCAGAGGGAGCATAAAGACAAATGCAAATTCAGACGCTTCTGTTCAAGGTGTGGGAGACAGATAATTGAGAGGCTCAAATCAAGGAATGGGTGATAGGAATAAATAAAGCAATAGTATTAGAGAGTTACCTGGCCGTAAGGTTTAAGAGTAGAAGAACGACTGAAAGCGAAATAAGATTATGTACAACCTTAGGCACGCAGCTTGCCGCTTCATTTGGTTATTTATTTTTTCACTTCTGAGATTCCAATTAGGCAACATCAAAGATACGACAAGCCATTTTAGGTACAAAAAGGTCTTCAAAAGTAAAAGTAGTACTGCAGTCTGTTGGAGCTACCTGACAGAGTTTAATAATCCTCTTCTGCACTTGAGCAATGAGGAGTGAGAAGTATGACCTTAAAATATAAGTAATGGAAAGAAGTAGGTATGTGCCTGAAAGGAAGTATCAAATTCATCATGCTAAGCTTTCAAAGACTAACTTTAAACAAAATGGAGGTAGCTGAAAATACCTATTCATTTTGCTTGTGAGAAAAACGAATCTCTCCTGCCTTTAGGCAGTAGAGAATTATGTGGTCTTTCGAACTGAAAAAGTGCAAACTGTAGAGGATCAGACTGAATAAATGTTGAAATGCTAGTCTCACAGGTCCTTTGGGAATCTACTCAATAACAATATTTTTAAGATGTCTCACACAGGAATGGTGTATTTGCTATAGTTATTTACACCTTGCAGAGTAAGCTAATAAAAATGAAAGGATGTGTGTATGCATTAAGGAACAGAGACAAAGGAAATATCTGCATGAGATCATGTAACAGGGATAAACAGACCAGTCATTTTAAGGTAAGCTGAAAAGAAAAAGAATAATAATAATAAAAAAAAACACCACCAAAATTAAATAACTGGTAACTTTCAAAGGGACCATGCTAGGAAAAAAATATTTTCCACTCAGCATCTTTCAAGTGTTGAAAAATTAGTCTGGTTAGTAGGGCTCTCTCACTCAATTTATGCAAAGACTTGAAACGCAGAGTTCATTTAGTCCTCATAGCAAGAAGAAACCTCCTTATCACAAAAAAGGCAGAGGCAAGCAATTGGATGGAAGAACAATTTCCTCAATCCATAAAGATGATTCCAGCACTACTGTTACAGCTGTTGCAGACAGGACAAGGGTGGTATCCAACATCCACAAATGAGATGCATACATCTGAAGAAGGTTTCTTGAGTCAGTCCTGGTGTCAAACCTGCTGCAAAGATGTGCTTCCTGAATACAAGTGTTCTGTGCATTTTATTCAGGCTACAATACTGATGGTAGCTTTGGGGAAGCCACTTGGTCGGTACTACAGGAAGGTTAGCACCAACAGAAGCCATCCCCACTGCAAAAGATCTTTCTGCGCTGTAGATCAGGAGTGCCAATAAAAAGCTGAGGCCCTTGGCTGAGGATCTCAACACATCTCAAGGCTGGGATCCAACTCAGTATGCAAATATATTTTTCCCTGGTGAGTCAAAACTAAGCAGAAGATAGGTATAATTGTCAAAATCTAGTATATTGCTCATAACATCCTAAAAATAATTTATAAACATTTATTATTCGGTCTCGGCCAGTAATCCTCATTAGGAGTAAGATAGTTACTGCATAAATAACTACTTGAGAAAACAAAAAATATTCGACTTCATTATGTGGCAGCCTGTAAAACTAACTACATATTCTTGCGGAAAGAAGAAGATAAGGAGGCATAAAGGAACTGACTTTAATTGACACTTTTACTGCAATAATCTGGAACAATACTTCAAGAGGAGCAAAAAACAGTTTTAGTCATGCCCTTCTTTTCTTGTATCATATCCAAAAAGGTTTTCAATCTCTTTCTTAAATGACATACTTCTACTTCTTTACTGAATTCTTTATTTCATCTCTTTTATGCTTTCTGCTTTTTTTAATCAATTGCTAAAATTACTGAGCAGAATTGCACATCAGGTATACACTGTTTCCTTTCATTGGCATGAGATATATGGGAGACAGGAGCTTAAAAGGCCAGTCATTATGTGCAGCCCATAAGCTAACATTTCCTGCAGAAAAATATGCTCACAGTTATAGCAGGGATGGGGCCAAATTGGATTTAAACTATCCATTTAAAATCCTTTGTTTCTGCAACTAATAGTCCATCTTTGTTTCAAATATACTGTTCTCTAATGCCAGGTATATTGAGGTCTCCAACAACATGGAGTGAAGAACTTGGACCCCTAATGTAGCTACAGCTAAAATAAGGACTGAAGTGAAAATATAGTGTGGGTAGTAATGAAAAAGTCATGAAAAAGTATAAAGACATGAGGAAAAAAAAGTGGGGAGTTGGAAAGACAAAAACTCAGCAAGAACAACAATTTCCCTGTCCTTGGCAGCACTGGAGGTTCACACTTCCCCCCAAGTGGTAACTGTCCGGTGCGCAGGGATCCCAGCAGCAACCCACACCCGAGTTAGTAGGCATTATAACGTTCTGCCTAGAAGCAGGTTAGTCTTGCCCGTCTCCTGTTTGTATCACTCAATAAATAATTGCTGTGTACTCATACATTCAGTAAATTCCTGCTTGCAAGTCTCTGTGGATGGTAAAAGATGTTCAAATAAAAGAGGCACAGCAGAGGAAGGGTACAAAAAATAGAAGTACGATTTGATTAAAAAGCTATCTATCAGTTTGAATTTACTAATACTGCAGTTTTTAAAATAAGAAAGTGCAGGTGGCCTTCAGGTTTCATAAAGAATAAACAACTTTGCCGCCTCAGAAAACCAGTTCATATTTTAAAGCCTGAACGTTGATAGAACAGTATTTTTCAAACAGTCTGCCTCGTTTTGAAGTCATTTGTGTGGCAGTATCAGGAGGTGACAGAGAACAGCAAAGTGTTTCCCTTCAGGGTTAACAGTATATGTGGGCATTACAGGAATGTCATTATCAAAAGCTCTGGTGTCACAGCAGGCTCATCAGCAATCTGCAAAGACTGACTAGACAGACTGACAGGCTTAAGACCTTGTCTACAAATCAATTTGTATGTCATTCTGTTTCTAGTTCTCCTTTTCCTGAACACAGTGATGCCAGAATGTTAACGATCCTCAGAAGACAAAAGCCATTTCTATTTTAAAGTTCCTCTTTTTAGTTTACAGGTGCCATAAACTTACTTTAATGTTTATTAACATTTTTCAGAAAACATAAACCTGAATCTGAAAACTGTAGATTGGGGAGGGGGTGGGGTGTCACATACCAAATTACATCAATTCACAAGCTTTCATTTTAATGAATGCGTAGAAGTACTGAACAAAATATTTACAAGCTGTCCTTTAATACAAGAGTCTTTTAATAAAACCACTCATCTTTCAGCTGGTATGAAATCTGAATGCTAAGTATAGAAGCATCCACCTTTTTGGATTTCTGCAAAGTTAAGAAAAGTAATGCCCTGTTTTCAAAAGCAAAATTACAGCTATATGTTGCAAATAAGTATGCATACACGAGTCCCAAAACATGAAACACATCCATTTAAATGAGCCACATGCACAGGGACATTCTTGAGCAGGGGAGACACAACACTCATTACAATATAATAAGCTCCACAATGAACAGAGCAAGTGCTCATTATAATGTAATGAGCAATAATTATCACACAATGGTCGTGTGGAGTAAACACATTGCATTCCAAGAATGCTACACCTTTTTTTCTTAAAAAGAAAAACTATAAATGGGAGCTTCGCCCTACTCTGTTCAGAACTACGAAACATACAGGCATGCTGACATCACATCGTGTATTTGACCAAACACACTACCATAATGTAACCACACAAGCCAAATTGACTTTGGTAGCACAGTGGGCATTAATAGCTTTAGGAAACCAGTCCTCACCTGACCCTCTACGGTCTGAAATGGCTCAAGTTCATTAGCGTTCAAGTCACAACACAAGCCTATATAGTCAACAAAGCTCTTCCTGCTGGCTTTGCCTGAGAGGTACTTACAAACTTTCTGAACAGGTTTCAGTCTAGGAGGCTGCTTTTCAAAGGCGTGTACAAAGGAACATCCCTCTGGTTATCTTTTCCATCCATCTGCCTCATGGCTAAAGAAAGATTGTTGAAATAAAGGTGCCCTGTTCTTCTTTCCACACATCCAGCCTGTTGGTCCCGCCATTTTCAATGCATTAGACCTGGAACTTGCCAAACCTTCATATAAAATGACATAGCTCTCTAATCCGGCAGAAAATTAACCCAAGAAAAAAGACAAAAAACACAAGCCCTACAAAAAAAGCAGCAACTTGTTGGCTGAGTCATCTTGTAGAAATTCTCCATAAGCTCCTCTGTGCTCTCAGGGCTCCAGTAACACACATCCCTCTAGTGACTTGTCCTTAAGAGGTCAAGAGGTCTCTGACAAAGTTTTTCACTTACAGTATAAAATAGGCTTTCTATTAGCATGATGCAGTTGTTCGAACTGGAGCTGAGAAAGAGAGAGGCCTCCTACAGGACAATATTCATGCAACAGAATCAGTCCCTCCAAACGCAGCAGAGCCAATTTATAGCACGTGAGCCACACGCACAGCCAGACCAACGTGTTTATATCCCAGCAGCAAGCCGGGGACTGATCCACAGTACTCTGCCGGCACTGGGGACCCGCTCCGCATCTATAAGCCACACACAGCCTGCATGCCCATAACATGCCTGGCAAACACCTGGGAAGAGGTTGCTGCTGCCTGAAGGCACTTCTGGCAGCAGGTCACATCATCTGCTCCAGGAACAGTAGTCACCTTCCCATCATGCTGCTCCCTGGGGCAACTCTGCGGTACCCATGGTGTTAATGCACTGTGAACCTTACGCCTAGGATAGCTGCCCCATGAATATACAGAATAACAAGTAAACCAAATTTATTTAGGAAACACTAGACCTTGTATGAATCAATTGTACCCTGAATACTTTACAGTCTTTAACTGACACTGAAAGAAGCTCAACCAGCTAGAAATGTTGAGCACCACTTGAAAACATATGTTTGCCTGCAGATTGTCTTACCGCTTCCCAAAACCACTTAGAAGGGTTTCTAATACAAAGCTGTGTTGGATTTCAAAGTGTTAGCTGTGCATTCTTTGAAAATGAATGAGAACAAACATTACATTTCTTCAGCAGTTTTCTAAAAGAAGTCTTAGATGGTTCAAAACTTAAAATAAAACAGAAAAAAACCCCAACTTAACATACAATGCTAAGTGAACCAATTATTTTACACCTTCTGCCACACAAATACAAAAATATTTAAGATCTCTCTAGGCTGAATAGGCAAGATAATAACTCTGAGCTCAGATTCCCTAATGTGAATGCAAGAATTCATGCTTTAATGAAAGGCAAACATACAACAAATTTTCTTCATCAGCAAAGTGTGTGGAAATTGCATGTAATAAATGATGTGTGGCTTTTATTTAATGACTCCAGTAAGAATGCTTATTATTTATTAGAAAGAACAAAATGTAAAACGTAAAAGAAATAGTAATTGAGGACTGTAATCCAGACATAAATTAGTTTCCTTTTTATTTTTAATTATTGGCAGTTCCCACAGGCAGTTAATGGCTGCCATGCTACAGTGCTGCTCATATGCCCTAGTTTTATTTCACCTCTCCTGAAAGCCAAGATTTTACACTTAGAAGAGTCAGCAGTTCCCAGGTGCTAATACAATATATCAGTGTTAAAAATACCTTCTTACAGTCAAATGAAATCTTTCTCACTATTGAACAAACTGAAGGAGCTACCTCCTTTTTAGCCACTACTTTTTCCTTCAAATATGCACGAACACATGCATATGCAGTCCAACACCCTCAAAATTAATAGCAACACTTTTTCTGTCCTGTCACCATTGTTAAACTACTACATTTTTTACTGAGAATAGGAAGGAGCTGAAGCTCCTGAAGAAGCACTTGCACTTTACAAATAATAGAGGACTCATTGGGACAGGGTCTCAAATCTGGTTCTGAATATGTCAAATGCTTGCCCCACTACTACAGAGATGGTCTCATATTGTTAATTTTTTCTTTTATTTATTTATTCTGTCAATTTGAGTACCATCAACAGCAGAACATGACAGAAAGTTTAACTGAATCCTAGCCAGAAATTCAAGCACGAGAAATTTTCTTTTTAGTAGAGACAGCAGTGACAGGACGAGGGGTAATGGTTTTAAACTAAAACAGGGTAGGTTTAGGCTAGATACATGGAAGAAATTCTTTACAATGAGGGTTGTGAAACACTGGAACGGGTTGCCCAGAGAGGTAGTGGAGACCCCATCCCTGGAAACATTCAAGACCAGGTTGGACAGGGCTCTGAGCAACCTGATCTAGTTAGCGGTGTCCCTGCTCGCCGCGGGGGGGTTGGACTAGATGACCTCTAGGGGTCCTTTCCAACCCAAAACTTTCTGTGATTCTATGATCCTATGAAACATGCTCTTTGCCCCAATTCCAAGTTTCAGCCTACACCTCATTCTAATAACCACTCCATACGGAAATGTTGTTTACAAGGAAAACACAGAACAAAAATATTTCCTCAGGGCAAGGCATAATTATTGACAATGAAAGGCACTTCATAGTCTCTCAGACCAAAAGATTTTCATTCACAGTTCTCCCACCATCCAGTAAGGATAAGATGTGAATTAGACAGAATTCAAATCCTAATGTATAACTTTGGTATAACAATGTATTACTTCTTCAGTTAAGTAGTCTAATCATTGAATATTTTTAAAAATAAATAGTTTAATATAATTACGGAATTGCAATTTCCCATATGTGAAAATAATCAGACTTGGGTCAAGGAATAACTCCCTGTAGTGCCACCCAATGCAATCAGTAACATTTACACACTTCTAAGAGTACCAAGCATCATTCTTTTTTTAAAAAACTGATTTACATTTCTTTGTACCTTCCCAAAGAATACATGTGTGTATGTATAGCCATATGCGCATCCATAACTGCCTATAAGGACTTAATGGCAATTAATTATGAAACAATACAGTGCATGATGGAGACACTGGAACAGGCTGCCCAGAGGAGCTGTGAATGCCCCACCTTTGGAAGTGTTCAAGGTCAGACTGGATGGAGCTTTGAGCAACCTGATCTGGTAAAACATGTCCCCCCACCATGGCAGGGGAACTGGATTAGATGATCTTTAAAGGTCCCTTCCAACCCAAACCATTCTGTGATTCTGTGATATGCCTGAAAATACCAGAACAGGGAGTCAACAAAACACAGAATTGGTTGTTTTGAACAGAAATACTGCACAGTGAGAAGACATGATGGGCAGTATTTAGACCACATACATTTAGGTGTGTACTTCAGTTCAAGCTACCTATGCCACCAGCAGGGACAGGCAGGTTTATCCACAGAACAGTTCACAATAGTTCAAGTGCAAGACTCCACCACAGCGCATGAAAAACCTGAAGCTGGCAGATTTGCAATGCCTAGTCCACCGCCCCCAGCTGACCACGGAACTGGACGAGGACACGGCAGTCCCCAGTTCCACCTCCAGCAGACTGTCCTAAGGAAAATCATGCCCGTCCTACTGCTTCACTCCTCCCACTTGCTAAGTCAAGACAATGTGACTAATCCCTCTTGTAAAGCACTTTCAGGGTTCAGTGTTGCAGACTGTGTAGTACTACACAGACCAAAAAATTCTCACAGGTCGCTGCAGTCTGACCGTGGCAGAAATGCAGCCAGTACCTGAGCTAGCTTGGGTAATTTTATACGACTCTTCAAAATTTGTCCATGTAAGCACTGGATAAATTGTGTTGAAACTAAGATAAGGTGGAGTGAGGATGGAAAAATATGTTTGCGACCTGAATATATTCTTCCTTCCAAGAGTATTTGCTTGAAAGAAGCAAGCAGTTTCATAAAGGGTGGGGAGCTGAGTTTCTAATTGCAAAATAATGCTCTGCTTTTTGTATAACAAACCCAGCCTTAACTCTGCTCAAATTTGAAGTAATTCCACAAAAATATAAATGGCAATTGCCACCACGCAAAATGACGATTCTTACAGGCCTCAGACATCTGTTCAATGTGTTTTCAGTTTACAAGAACTGCAGATGTGCAAATGCCATGAAGTTTCTTATCAGTTACTTATAGAGCTACATGACTATGTTGTTCTGGTCGTGCTCAATGCACAAAGATACTATTTAAAAAAAGACAAACCCAAACCAACCACTCCCTGCCCGCCAAAAAAACAGCTCCCTAACAGGAGATTAGGCTTATGAATGAGACTTTGGGGATTTGAAGGGAGCGTAGTAACTGTAGCAAGTGTACCATCACCACACTCCCTTCAAATCCCCAACTGGTTTCATTCAAATTCCTGTTGATTCACCATCTGCATGTTAAGACCAGACCGAAAAGTAAAGGTACGTTATTTAAAGCATCTTAGTATCAGTAATTTGTCTGATAAAGCCTGGTTTTGGACTGAAAAAAAACTTAATTCTGCCAGTCTTCCTTCTCCCTTGTGGTAGACATGAATTTATTTGAGCTTCTTAAAAATTCTACTTCAGTTCTTGGACCGAATTTTCAAATTCCATGTAGCTTTGTTTGCTGGAAATGGAGACCAAAATTGTGTTTATAATCAAAGCCAATTTACAAAGTAATGGAGACACTCACACTTCAGTATCAGGCTCTGCAATATTTTTTAAAATAATTCTGTACAACATTTGTTCTGTAATTATCGTGCAATGTACTTGCCATACATGAAGTTAGAGTGCTTCAGGGACTTGTTTAAGATTACCCATCAAGTGGTGAATATAAAGCATTTCACCCTGATTTATCACTGCTCTATACACTCTTTAAGCTAGAACACTGTCGAACAAGAAAAATAAGTTTTCTACTATAACTGATGCTAGTGAGATTTATGTGCTTGATTAGATAAACCTTTGAAGGCAATTTATGGATTTTCATATTATTTACGCTTATGACCCTCATATATGCATCTCCTTCCTCTAGGAGAAGATGAATAGAATCTCTTCTATGAATAGAATCACTTTATATTGATTTTTTTTCTATGTATTTCCTCCACTTCCTGTCATGTCACTTGCCACCTATATTTTGCATTGCCTACAAGCAAACTGTGCCCCAGTTGTGGCATGATGGCTGATTTAGCTTAGGCCACTTTGCAGGATAGGTCTGCCAGCACTAACTAGCTGTTAACTGCCCGAGCAGGAGCTTACGCTCATCTGCATAGAACAGATGACTCACTGATATTTAGCTGGACTAATTCAGTCTGATAACACTGACAATTTGCTAGTGCTACTTGTGTTAACTGAAATGTAATCCTTAACCAGAGCAGGAGTTTCCAGATATGGAACAGGATTTTTCACACTCTTCAGATTTCATTTATCAGCCCGAGATGTAGGTTGAAGACTTCCATGCAACCACGTTGAAAAGTAATGATTCAATTACTCTCATTTTAAATGCATTTATTGCTATTTGTTGGTAAATACCCAGTCCTTATTAAAACCAGTGGTTAAAGTTAAACTACATTCAGTGACAAAATAATTTAAAAAAAATATTTTATAATCACTTTTAAATACAGATTGTTCCCCGAAGGGTATTACATAAATGTTATGCACCACAGGAATGCCAGCACTGGTACAGCAACAACTGTACCTCTCTGGCATGGACACATGCACTCGCACACATTTATTGCCAGTTGTTTTATAGCATTGTATATGTTCACCAGAACTATTACCATGAGCTAGCAAAGCACACACCAACAAAGTGGCTGAGTTAGAGTCTCTGCGTTGCAGGACAAAAACACTAGGAAAAAAAATAATATAGGTAATAGAGAATGCTGCTCTCAAATTAAACTGCATGGGGAACTAAACAGTCCAAAGCATAAAAGCTTAAACTGTCATTTTGCCCTGATAGCAGGATCAGCAATCCTGTCCTGGTGAAGCCTTATAGAATCCTCAGCACCTAAAAGTGCAAGGAATTTAGTTTTGAATCTCACCTGTCCATGGTTCAGTCAGCAACACAGCGCCCCCTAAGGCACTGGACCTGCTCCTACTTGAAGGAAAGTGCTGTCTGACAAATTGTTTCTCCTGTGATATTTTAGAGGAAGCAGGCAACAACGAATGGGTTGGTTTGTTGGGGTTTTTTTCTGTCTGCTTGTCTGTTTTTCTAAGTAGAAAGGAAACAAAGTTATCTATTGAAGTCCTTACATAGAATGATTAGTGATTTTAACTACCTGCAAAAGAAACTATTACATTGTTTCCATAGGTCCCTATTAAAAAAAAAAGAGAGCCACACCTTAACTTGCATTAAGTAACTACAGTGTACCATGTCATCTTCAGAAAAGTCTGAAATGAAATATTCTGTGAAAGGCAGTGGAGTGGGTTAGGGAAGCCTTTGGGTTATTTCTCTAAATCAGTCTTCTTATCTTTACAGTCAGGCAAAATGCCAAATATATGCCAAATTTTTAAACGAATTTAATGTTTCTCCTGAAGACAAACATTTACTGTCATCCAGGAGAAGGACAATTGTTGCAGAAGAAAGGCTTCAGTGTTTTCACACAACTGTATACGATTGACTGCAGCACAGAAGTAAAGCTTTGGAAGTATAGGAGCTATGCTTAGTGTCTTGGAATGAAAGATAAAATCTGTACCTTGAATAAAGGCAGTGATTTTATCACCTGGGCTAACTGAAGTCATAATTTCACTTGTGTTTTCCATTATATTTCATTTGATCAAGAAAAACTAATGAGGCATTGATGCTCATGAAATTGGGTTTATCCCAAACCCTAATCTGAATGATGAACTACACAGAAATCTAAGAAACGTTCATATTGCTTTACAGAGACCCACTCAGAGAAATACATGCAGGGGTGCATTTGCCACATTTCATTGGCTTCCATGCCCTGTCCTCCTCGCATCTCAGCACGCTTGTACACAGACCAGACTCTGTCTTTCACAGGCACACACAGACATACACACACAGAGACAGGTTCAGGACTATCTTGTTTTCAAAGATACACATTAGTGAAGTCATCCCGAGGAACTCCTCGCTTGCAAAAACACACAGTTCCAGACCACAGGCAGGGCAATGGGTGAAAATGTGATGTGAGCTAAAGGCACACAGTAGTATTGGTTCATTAAGAAGGATACCATCGGGATGGGCTAGGAGGGAATGAAGAGAGGATTCGTTTCTGGCTGGGCATTATTTACAGTGCCCTTTACGCAAAGTAAAGTTGGGTCAGTGCTTAAGCTTTAAAGAGCAGCTAAAGGTAAACCTGCAAGAAGTCTTTTTTTGCTGTAATTTCAATCCTCAGCTACCACATAATATTACAAACATTTGGGGGGGGGGGGAACTGCAATTTGTATTCAAATATCAAGCTTAATATTCTTCACATACAGCTTCGCATGGCGTGCTTTTTCTACAGAAAGGCTCATACACGTGAGCTGAGCTAAAGAATCCGCCTGCCATCACCGCTAAAACGCTTCCGCAGGTTATTGCTGTAAGTTAAGCAGCAGAACTGTGAGCATTACGACCGCGGTCACGCGCAGACAGACAGACAGAGCGCCGCTGCCTCTCTGCGCCCGCATGCTGCGGGTCCTACAGCCCCCCGCGGGCGAGCCCGCCCTGCCGGCCGCAACTCGCAGGCGGCCAGATCGCCGGCTGCGGACCCGCCGCGACAGAGCTACCGCACCAAAGGTTCGGCGCTGCTCGGAAGGCTGCGTTAGCAGCACAGCTGCCCAGAAACATCCACGCTGCCGCGTACCAAAGTCTCGTTTTATTCAAGCCTTACCTTGGCTGACTTGCCCTAACTGGTGACAAGGCGCTTTAATTTACAAGGCGCAAACGGGCGCTGCTCGCCGTCCTCCGAGAGGCCCCGGCCGCGGCTCCGCGTCCCACCGAGCCCCCGGCCGCGCTCCCGCAGCGCCGGCAGCCCGCCCTATTGGCTGTGCCGCCCGCCCCCG
>Ga0181612_109802_pt1 | contig 23960 bp, 14 predicted proteins | sample HoacroProtozoa21_FD_119630 | JGI IMG/M metagenome (GOLD analysis project Ga0181612, IMG submission 119630) | Hoatzin crop microbial communities from Cojedes, Venezuel. Combined Assembly of Gp0051906, Gp0051904, Gp0051908
ACCCCTACCTCACTACAACCTCCTTTCAGGTAGTTGTAGAGAGGGATGAGTTCACCCCTCAGCCTCCTCCAGACTGAACAACCCCAGCTCCCTTAGCCGCTCCTCGTAAGAGTTGTTCTCCAGACCCCTCCCCAGCCTCACTGCTCTTCTAAAGAGCTTGCTTCAGAAGCACGTTTCTGATTCAGTCAGCAGGGCAAGAAAAGGTCCCTTGCGCCAGCCTGACGAGACAGTCCGAGCACACCCCAAAGAAATGCCCGACGTATTCCCTCTGAACTAAGCCAGGAGTAAAGACAACCCAGGAACCTGGCTTCAAATTGCTCCTGCCCGTAAGTTTTCTAATGCCTGGTGGTACACAGCACCCTCGCTGCTAGAGCCCGTTGAACCCTTTCTGTTCCTGACGGAGGGCCAGCAGGCGCAGCCGGGCTCCCCGGGCAAGCGTGCCGCAAGGCAGACGGCCTCCGCCAAGAGGAGAGCGATACCCGCCTGCCAGCTACCTAATTGCGGAGCTGGTGTCTGCTGGGCAGCCAGCTGCCTGCCCGGCCTTCCAGATGGAAAGGAGAACGGAGCAGAACGCAGACGGTGAAGGGTACGCGGAAATCAAATTAAATAAACACTACTTGCACTACAGTTGCGATCTGGTTTGACTGGCTCTCTTTTATGAGAAGCACTTCAAGGATTTTCTTTTTCTGCATGTGGTAAAAAAGTAAGTAGAGTATAGAAGAAGGTGATGAAGCAAAAGTGCTAGATGGTCTCTCTTGCATTTGGAGCAGCTGCCTTTAATCTCCAAGTATGCAAGCATATTTAACAGCTATAAGTGAAAAGCTCAGAGGTTCCTTTTTGATTATTACAATTTTGACTTTTCTATGAATCCTGTCTAAACCCCTTCAGTCTGCACGCTGGAATAACTGCTCGCGTTTCCTTCTCTTACTGTTCCCATTGAGGGCAGTAACACCAAGACCTTCTCCTGGTCCTAATCAATGAGAACAAGAGATAGCAGCTTTTTGGAGCCCCGGGAGAGGAGGGTAGGTAATTTCTCACTCACCCAACACTTCGATGATGCCTGAGATAAGATGAGTACTTATCTGAACAAGGTTCCTTGTACAGAATATTAGCAGAGCATCAAGGGTAGAGTTCCAGCTGACTCACTGATGTCAATACCAAGACATTTATTTCAGTGTGGCATGTTTATCCTTAATTACATAATAAACCATTTTTCAATGGCATCAAATGAATGCAAAATTAACACATACCCCCCTGGTGCTAGCATACGGTTATGGCCATTAAGCCACAGCTGAAAATGTCTGCAGAAATCTGATAAGGTCGTTGCTGGATTACAAATCACTGCAACTTCAGTACGAGCAAGTCCATCTAAAACATTAGACAATCCACCCCGAAACTCTGGATTTGACCACTGTCATCAGGAGATTTTAGAAAGAAAAATACATGCTTCTCCAGGTGAAATCAGGGCCTAAGTAGGATATGAGCTATTCCAGATAATCCCACACAGTATTTTTAGTTTTATATAAAAAGATTCAAGTTTTATCACACAGAACAAAAGGGAATACAGACAACATCTAAACAAATCAGAATCTGAACAACTAGAAACAGTAGGAATTCTAACCTGTCTCTTTCTTGAGCTACAAGTATTCTGCAGAGATGCAAAATCAGTTTTTAAGTCTCATTTTCCTCCACAAAAAACCAGCCTCACCAGAATTTATTTCTAGTAAGGGTATCTGAATGTACATTTCTCTGTTCATGCTAGTATGCACACTAAATAGTCAACTAAATTCAAGTAGAACAATAATTGGGTAATGTGTATTTTACAGAAGCAAACTTAAAATACTTTACTATTAAATGAGCAACTTAAGTGCTCATGATCAGAACAGAACGGTATTCTCCAGAGTTTCTAAACCTACAACACACAAACAGCAAACTGATAGATTTAAGAAAAAGATCAGTTCCAGAAATATTTTGAAATTATTTATGGCTTGATGAAAAAAAGTGTAGCAAACCTAGTAAGACCACTTGATTAGTAACGTAACATTTGTCCAGCTTTACCCATCAGCGCTTTAGGAATTTCCTGTTCTGATCATGTATAGCTTCCGCACCGACCTCCTTAACCACCACACATCACAGGGAGGATAGTGGAATAGTAGGGTTTCCTCTGTTACACATTTTAAAAGAACAGAAGGATATTAGGGCAGTAACGTTGACAAAAGTGGAACACTAGAATTTTATTTTCCTAGTTACCCTCCTAAGGAGGTATTTTCATAAAATCCTAGTTAGATAGCGATTGCCTCCCAAATCACAACGTGTAGAAAAAGAGTCAAAGCCATTCTGGAGGTAATGAAGCCCTTCATAGAACTGCCCATGGTTTTCCTTCCCGCCAGAAACCCAGCCTGGAAGTACTCTTTGTCTTCAGCAGAAGGGTAGATGCTGCTTTTACATTTTCTGGTGACGCAAAATTAACTACCAGCCCAGGGAAACCGGAATGAACTTTGCAGAATCAGGCATTAAATCTCCTTTGGTGTTTGCCTCACATACATGGCAGCAGGACTAAGCCCACGTTCCTTGAATTAAGCCATAGCTAGATCAAAATGAGTTTTCTTACTACCTTTCTACTGCTGACTTACAGGTCCTTTCCCTAGACAGAGAATTCTGCCAGTAAAATGAGCTTTGATCCAGGTTCACAGCTGATGGAAACTAATTTGAATGCTGTTCACAGCTGGGGTGAACCAGTGGAGCCCAGCTGACCTGCTTCTAATTTGATGCTTCTACCACTGCAGATTTGCATTTAGAATTAAACTCATCAAGTCAAATTCCCACTACTTTCATACTCTCTCCAATCATAGAGACCATAAGCAGTGCATGCTCTTTGGCCTTTCAGATGTAATCATTAGTCAGAAAAACACTCTAACTAAATGAACCTCTCCTCCTTGCCATCTTCTCTCTTTTCCAGGTCTGCTTACAAGACTTTTTCCCCTACTTTGTGTTCCAGAACTCATCTTCCTCTGTTACTACAAGTAAATTTAAATAGTTGATCTCAACATTAGATAGACTCACCATAAAAATTATTTTTTCCTTTTGCTAGCTAGCCTTCTATGCAGTTCAATTCCTTCAAGGATCAGGCATGTCAATGAGCTTACCCTTTGCTCAAAACCAGGGACCTGACCTTACCAGTTTGCACAAACAGTGTCACAAGACCAAGCACACGCAGAAAGCAAGCCAACGAGTGTCTGACAGAGCAACTTACTAAACAAATGCAAGATTTGCTCAGAGCAGCAACAGACTAAGAGAAAGGGAATAGCAATCTTTTTAAGGATGCTTACTCAATGACAGAAGATTAAACATGGAAGTCTCATGGCTAAATTAGTTGGTAGGACGACAAATCTTTCAGGGCTATTGATGTGTCATTGATGAGTAAATGCCAAGCCCAGGCCCCCAGAGATTCACAGACCTTAAAATTCCTACAAATGCCTCCTGGAAGGTGTTCAGAACAATCAGCCGATGCTGCAGGAGTCTGCCTCCTCCCTTGCCCACATCCACGCAGCCGGCAGCTGGCCCTGGACCACATCAGAGGCTGAAGTCCACTTTTCCATCTTATCCCCTCAGGGGTTATTCAGAACTATTTGTATTTCCTTTTAGCATTATGGGAGTTCCTTTATTTCTCCCCTATCAAACTGGTATTTATCAGGAAACCATTTCTGGCATCTAACACCTACACAGCACCCTTCCTTTCTGTTTTTGTCATATCTATGACCTTAGAAAGTCTCCTGTCGTTTCTCCACCTGGCGCTGCTGTAGTTATGTGCCAGATATCTCCAGGTATAACAGATGGCAGAGGAGCCGTCTGTATTTTCAGTTCAGAGTCAATCTTTTCAACAGGTTATGACAGTTTATGCCACTACCCTTCTTTATGCTTTTTATGCCTTTTTTTTTAAAAAAAAACAACCCCCCAACAGCCTACATTCTACAGTTGAGCGCAGCGAGTCGGAAAAAAGATGATGTCTGGGATGGTGCAGGGTTAATCACAGTTTTGGGGTGTGGGTAGATGTGAAGGAGTTCATATTACTCGGATAGGAAAGATCTATTTCTTTATACACCTTTGTAAAAGTATCTGTAAAAATGTCTATTCGTCATAATTTCTGGCCTTAAAAGCCTCCTGTCATTTCAGACTATGGGAGAGAGGGGAGAGGCAGAAATCCAAGTTCTATTTAGCATCTCTATTGCTTTTTAATGATCTCTTCAGCATCTTAAATGATCATTTAATATCTTCTGTCATCATTTTTCAGAGTCCCACACAATCCTGAACATTACTGTCTGTTTTCACAGCTCCTGGCTCGCCAGCATTGCGAGGCATCAGCAAGCTTTTAACTCCTGTCTAAGCTGGCGAGGCTAACAGTCACATCCATCACGCGACAGACTCGGTGACAACTCGTTGGACTAATCCTAAACATCCCCAACGCCGTTCATTGCTTGCAAGTCCATAACGGCTGGTTTTCCTCTGCTCAGCGTGAATCTGTCCTGTTCCATCTCCTTTCAAGCTGTTGTCTCTTACACTTCAGACACCAAACGCTGCATATTCCAGCCCAGTTACACCGGCGCCTGCGAAAAGCCACTGCCGCTCCTTCGGGCCCTTTCATTACAGTCATCTCTCTTTAAAAGAGTCCGTTGTTGGTTTTAATGTCTGGTAAACTCTATTTTCTTTCTTTTTGTGGAATTGAAGAAATAAAAATTATTTCCCCTTATTTTTTTCTGTCAAAATTTGTACCATCTTTTACTCATTTCCCAGGATCTCACTAAAATGTTGCTATTTTCTCCTCTGTTCATATTTTTTACTTTATATCTTCATTAAACACATCCATTCCTGCTTTCAAATGCCTCTCCTCATTAACGTCTATATTGGCATTTAATTCGGCTAGAAACATTGCAAATTTAGGTTTTACATTAACCTATCGCTCTTATAACTTTATCTGAAATGAGGATCAAGGTGCATGCCCTTTTCTTCTGTTTTTACTTCTCATATTGGATGACAAGTACCCTGAGGAAAGCTAAAAGTTGTTTGTTTCCTGAAGTCTGCTTAGATATTTATAAACACATTTATAAATAGGTTTCCAAATTCTGGCAAAGAAAAAACCAACTTATCAAACCCCTTAGCTGATTTCACAATTTATATCCTCTAAAACCCAGAAAGTAGACGCTCCCATTAGAAGAGCGGGCAAAACAAACCAATATTCTGCAAAAATGAAATACAAAGTGAGATGTGCAAATGAGCAGCTAAGAGCTGACACTCATTTTAGCAGCCTTCAGAATACAGCACCATAGAATCATAGGCTGGAGAAGACCTCCAAGCTCATCCGGTCCAACCGTCCCCCCCAACACCACCACGCCTGCTAACACACCCATTCCAGGACTGACGTAATTCTGCAAGCGCACGCAGCTGCCTGTTAAGGTTCGACGCTGGTACCGGTCATCTCAAACTGGCAGCACTGGAACGTTCCCAGTGCTCCGTAGGAGGCACCGTCCGTGTGCCGAGAGGGACAGGACCCTCCGCAGTCCCAGCTTCCTGAGAGCGTCAGCTGGACGGGAGCAAGCATTGTGCTGCTGCTTGCTCTGGTTAACTTTTTCTTTCCAGACAAGTTCTTCCTAGTTAGAGTTGAGCAAGGAGAAAAAAAACAAACCATGGTGGAGACATGTTCAAAGCGAGGTACATTTGCGACTATTTACACCGGCCACGAATCAGACTTCCTCAAGACATCGGAATTTTAATACTGAATAATGATTTTATTCTACTCTGAGTTTATATACTGTAACTTTCTATAATACTTCTGGTTTTGTATGCATTTTCATCCAGTCTATGACTATTCAGGAAGTTCAAAAAAAAAAAAAGAGAGAAAAAATACAAGAGAAAAAAACATACCAATTCTGCTTTCATGTCCCTTAAAAAAATTGGATTTGAATTTGATAAAATAAGGATTAAAAATGTTTATTTTTTCAAATTAACAGAACAATCCAGTGCAGCTTTTCCCCCCCAACAAATGTTAATAAAACAGGTGTAACTTGAACGTCCTCATTTGCTGAGACCTGTGCAGATCTCGCCTCCCAGGAGGTCAGAGCAGACAGTGCTGCACTGAGCTTTCTGCCGTGCACCGCCAGCACAAGCCCAGCTCACGGCAGTGGGTTCTGTTCCCTCCGCTTTTGATGTGCGGACGAGTCCTCACACAGATATTCCCAAAACTGCAGCCACTGATTTGTTTCAAGTTTTTAGAAAAAAAGAAAAAAACTACACATCAGAAAATCCCTACTGAATGATTTTTTTTTCTTTCTTCTTCTTTCCTTCCTCTCTCCCTACGCCGGAGAAAAGGCAAGGAAGCATTGAAGGACAACAGAACTAGGGCTTGGAATGAGAGATACCGGTGAGCAAATGGATATTAGGAGAAAAAGCGTCCAAAGGGAGCACAGAAACAGACATATAGACTTTGAAGCACTGGAAAATCCTGTACCATCTTTTTTTGTGAGAGAAAAATTGAGGACAAATGCTAAGCAGAGCTCCTGAATCTAGAGACCCAGCTGAATTCCCCAGTCAGACTATGCCTCCCCAGCTTAACGCACAAAACCTAAGTGGAGGAGCTTTCTCCTCTTCCCTTGAAAAAAGCAAAGCCTACAGCAATGCTGGCACACTCAAAAAAGGAAGTTTTCACCCAAACTAAATGCAAAGCTGTGCAGAAAAAAATTATAAGCAAAGCTCAAACCTATCATCATTATTAAGAGGAAGCAATAAAATCCAACGCTCCCTTCTCCTCCCTTCCCTATAAATTTAGCACTTGGCTAAATTTATGGTGCAGTTATTTCCAGGAAGCCTTCTTCACAGTGACTCTGCCTCCCTTCCCCCTCCCTGCCAGCCAGCAGAGGAGGCAGGAGATGCTCGACCTTGCAAAGGACAGCACTGCTAGGGGAACAGAAGAGTTCTACAACAACCGGGCACAGAGCCATCAGTTCTTTAACAGGAATATTTTGCCTTTCAAGCCTTTGGATTAAAAAGTGGGAGTAAGGAAAAAGGTTTAAAGGGAGCCTCTGGGAAGAGACAGAGAACGGGGCGGGAGAAGCAGCAAGGCAAGCAATGTATATATATATTTTTCCAGGATCCTTCATGTGCCCTGAATGGGAAGCTTATCAAAAAGAGCACAAAGCTGGTCTGACAAGATAACACAGTGAGTGGTATCAGGGGAAAGAAAAAATCCAATCTGTTAACAGAACCTTTCACGAGGCATTTTTTTGGTTGCAGAATAGGTGTACTTGGGCATTCATGCAGTGACTCATGGCACTCCCTCTGACGGATGGCGAGGGGTTGAAGCGGTTGGTCTCGAGCAAATGAGGCGTGCTCAAGGAGGAGTTGTTCACAGAAAGCAAGAACTTCTCATGTTCTGAGATACTGACAGGCAATTCCTTGTCTGTCAGAGATATCAATGCAGTTTGCAAGAACTTGCGAGGAAAACTTATCTCTTGTCATTGTTCGCTTTCTGTCTGCGACTCTGGGGTTTTTAGTATTTTCTAACTTCTGTTTGTGCCTTGGAAACAGCAAAAGCAATTTATGTGCTCCATCTCCTCAGGGTAAATAATGATTAGCATCTTTACTCCCTTCAAACGGGACTTTTTTGAAACCTAAAGTTGGCTTATTGTTGTCTTGGGTTTTTATCAGCATGTTTTGCCTCATATAATGGCACTTCAGCATCTTCTGCTAGTACTGGATTCAGGACATGGAGGTCTTATTTGTACAGGCTTGAGAACCCCAATTAGGATGAAAAAGCATAATCTGTTACATTTCAAATGCAAGTTTTGATCTCCAGAGATAGATATGGACTTAGAGTGCCAGAAGTAGTCAGCTTACTGTAAATTAATTGCAAAATCACCAAGGACTCTTGTGGAATCCTTCAAGAATATTACAGAAGCAAAAAATTCACGGTGCACTCATCTCCTCACCTCAAAATGCTAAGAAGTTACTTGAAGTGAAAGGATATGGTCTGAAACACACCCAGTTCCTACCCCTGATCTCGAACGGATCTCTCCCGCTGATCTTTCCAGTCCTTGTCTCAAGTTAAATTTCAACGTCCACAACATCCTTGGCAAGGAGTTCCATGGGCCAGTTATTCACTGCACAAAAATTTATCTCCTTTTGCTTTGAACTTAGCTCCTTTCTGTTGATGCCCCCTTATTCTTGCATCCTGGGTTTTTCTTATGATTTCACGCACTACTTCTCTTAGTCCTTTCTTTCCCAGACCGCAGTGGTGTGTCTCACCAACCCTTCCTCATGCAGAAGCCTGACAAGACACGTCCCATTCAACAGCAGCCTTCAGCAATGTCTACATGGACCACTACGCTGAGTAACTCTGCCTTCTACTTCCCATTTGGCCAGTTTGCAAGTGAGAGTCAGAATTCCAAGAGAACTGGCCACGTGTCTACTGTTGAGCTACTGAAAAAGGCAAAATTAAACAGGTCAGCTTAAACCACGCAGGAAGAGCTACGGTGGGGCTTTATTTTCAAGCTCAGAAATTCCCTTTTCTGTATGTTGGGAGGGAGGAAGGAGGAGAGAAAGCCTTGATAAAGCCAGTTGCATTTAAAAAAAGGGGACAGAATTTGAGAATTTTTTCCTACAGAATAAGCATACAATGACCTTAAAAACCTGATGATATTTTCCCTTGGACTATAAGCTTAGGATCTTTTAACCGTTCCATCTATACTACTCGGAACTATAAAACCTCTTACTGCATATGTCAAACTTCTAACAAGACCCCCTAATACTTCACAATCCCCCCCGCCCCCTCAGATACTGAGCAGAAATATAATCTCTACTGGGATTTTGAAAGAATTTTTAAGACATTTAGTTCTAAACCACTGTTTAAATTATCTGCACACAGACATCACGCTCTTGGCTTTACCCGATTTAAACAAGAAAATCAGATGCACGCTTGTTATTTCAGACTTCGCTCCTTTCCTCACTTCTAGCAAAGGTTTGTTTATTTTTTTAAGCTATGAAGCTGTTCTAGCCAGCTCCTCTCATGCTGAGAGAAAAGCACGCTTCATCCATTATTTTCTCTCCAAACCTCCTAAGGAGATAATTAAGCATTGCAATTGATTGCAATTTATTAATCAGACAGCCTGTTACAACTTTTTTTTTTTTTAAAACCATAACTTTACAGTTGGAGAAGAAGAGGTAGAATATCCAGCCAGATTTCCTTAAGTGCAATTCATTCTAAGTTGTTCTCATTCTCGTTTTATCCATTATGCCTTGGCCAAGATTTTAAATGGATCACAGAAAAGTGTTCATTTACTTTGTTGTGGCACACAGCAAGCCTGTTTCACACAAGAAAACAGACAGCGTTCTGTCCCATCCATAGTGTACCACCGATATCTGGCTGCTTTCCCCTAACCTCCACCGCCCACCTGTACTGTTTGTGACTGATAAAAGATACTATCTCCACGCTCATGCCTTACCACTAGTGCAGTCACCTGCAGCAAGCTTGAGCATAACGTTCCAGTTGTTGCCCAGATAAATCTTTTTGTGAAATTAAGCACCGTACAGCCACACACGATTTCCTAAGGGAAATGCACTTTTGGAAACAAATGCATGAAAACCTTGTTCACCAATGCTCCAATTTAATTTATTGTGTCTTATCATTGTGCGTGGTAGCACTGCTGAAGGGTTTTCGTGACACATTTGAAGGATACCACGGAGACACGTTACGCTGATGTAATACCTAAGACATTCCCAACCAAATTCTAAAATCAAATGGCGACTCTGATCTCTCAGACCAGAAACCTGTAGAACTGAAAGCACAAGCTCTTCACAGCTTGACTCAGTAAAGCTCCATGGCTGGTACAGTAGCCAGGCAAATCAGGTTCCCTCACCTTCGGGGTGCTCAGACCTGCTGCCTGCCATCTTGGAATGAGTACAGGGCTACTGCACTACAAGAAGAAGTTTCCTTCAACCTTCAAAAGTTCAGTGGTACTCATTTACTGGAAATGGACAGTACAAGCAGCTTGTAAGAAGTATTTCCAAAACAGTAACTTCACCACCTCCAACAGTGGTCCCTCGAGTTTTAAATTTCACGAGGCTTTTTACTGGTTTAGGACTTTTGGAAAAGTTTGTAACACACTAAACACCACAGAGCTGCCTGAAGCGTTCTGCCGTCTTTACTTTGGTGATCTGCCTCAGCATCAACTCCTTTTTCAAATCTGTCTAACCAAGATGGCCAAACCCACTCCTCTCTCTCTCCCTGTCATACCCAAACTCTTCCCAAAATTAAGAGCTAATAGGCAATGAATCCCAGCACAGCCCTTAGAGCGTAGCAGTAGACTCAAAGGGAACATTGCTCTAGTCTGGGAAGCTGTTAGAACAGGTAGGCTGAAAGTTGGAAGTTTCATTTGTCTCAGGTTGCGTTTTTTCCCCTTTTATCACAAGGTATACAAAACAACCATTGTTTCTGAAGTGCAGAGGTCATTCTGAGCTCACAACATTAGACTTTACACCTTCTGTTTTCATTTGGCTGGCAGATATTGCCTATCAAAAGGAGACAAACCCCAAAACACTCCCCCCACTCCCGAACCTCCCCCCACTACAGCAACAGAGTTCATTTAGCTCCACCTTAGCAGATGAAGGAACACCTTAAGGGAAGATTCTATAATCCTGTGCTAGCTTCTTGACTTGATTCTATCCTTTGCAAAACCTTTTCATTGAGAGACTTCTTGAACAGAAGAACCAAAACAGCTCCTCCCTCTCAGCTGCCATCTCATTAAAAACAACAAACAGCAAAACTAACAAATAAAAGACCCCCAACGTTTTGAATGGACATACTTATTCTGATAAAAATTTGAAATAGAGATGATGTTGTAAGACGGAATTCCTCTAGCCTAAGAGAGCATGAGAGATGCAGACCTATCTGCCCATCTCAAAGTCAGCACTGCACCTGCAGCTCAGCTCTGACCGAAGCTGCAACGGGAACTTTGCTCCTGCCTCATCTTTCTCTCCCTCTTTCCCTATGCAATGTGTTGAAGACAGTTACTTTAGTTTTGGTTTTCACAAAAATTCGAACGACTAACATGGTTCAATTGGTTTCTTTTACCTGTTTTTGCAGAGCTAGAAAAGAGTAAGAACATTGTTCTCAGCTACACAGAACAATAAGTACCTGCATTGTCAGCGTTTTTGATGCAAGTCAGAATAAGTTTTGGTGGAGATCCATGGCTGCTTTGTCTCAACAAGATGAGCAATCCCATGTATGCTTGTTACAGAAGTTGTGTGTTTACTTCAGCGTGCACTTCGCACTGCTGCTCAGTTTTGAGGGAAGCTCTCTGTAAATCAGAATCTTTCTCCATAAAGTTTTCAAGGATTGGATATTGCTGAATTGAGCAGGGAAATTAATGGAAAGCCACCAAGTTCACTTTGACCACAGGACTATAAACTTGTGTTTCACCAGACATTGTTTACATTCAGCAAGAACCTTTGCAACCCTTCCAAAATCTTTATCATGTATTAGTTACTATTTCACTGGTTTTTGACCTTTTATAAGTGGATGTTTACACACACCACTCATCAGCACTTCAAACTGATGGTAGGCTCTTACATTCTAAATTCACCTTTTTCTTCTCTTCTAGATACACTGCAGAAATTCATCAGTGCAAACAAAGAGTAATGCAGCAAATCACCACCGGACCAGGTTACGTCGCTAAGAATCACCACGCCATGCTGAAGAGCTCCCACTGGAGTCTTTGTACAGAAACACAACTAATTGCTGTTTTCTAAAGAACATATTTGCTTCCCCCCCGCTGCTCTCTCTGAATACATAAATCCCAGAAAAAAGCATTTTAACACATTCAAATATAATCAGCAACTAGTCATTTGAGCTGAAGTTGGGGAACAATCAACATCCTAAGGAGAACTGAGCATTTTCTCTTCATCACAGCGTGCAGCAGCTGACTGGCAAATAGATGTCGTTGCTTATTCTGCTACGTAGAAACCTCTGAGCAGTTTTATTTTTGTAGATTAGCCCAGTCTAAGGCGAGACACACATTTATGAGGTGAAGCACAGATACGAAGAGCAGCAAGATGAGGCGTAGAATACAGCATTCTTGCAATGGTCACTGTATTGATTTTTACATTGTTTTGCTTCTTCCACGGGATTGTTGAAAGCTGGAGTTTGTTAACACACGTAAAAGGTGAGAGTACCCTCTACACAAATGAGAGTATCATCTTCTGGAAACTTTTGGCAGCACAGCTGCCACAAGAAACTAAAAAATTCCTTATCAAAAATACGCCTTAGATGGGAAGAAGCATACATACGCAAAACACTCATGTAAAACAGTTCTCCTATCAGCTTCAGCACAAAACTTCATGAAGTAACGTTGCCATTCTCTTACGCTATTCCCTACTGTAGTCTGGGAGGGATATCAAAGCTCTAAGCAGCAACAGTCCTACCTTGAAAATAGGAAAACATTTCTGTAATTTGGAAGAACATGCCAATAAGACCTTATTTAGATGAGAAACAATGATGAATTTTCCAGTCTCTAGAGGAACAATGGTATCAGAACGGTATGGCAGCACTCGAAGTGTTAATATTGCCTGCCAGCTTCTTGGCCACGAAGAGTTAGACAAGTCAGTAATTTAAATGCAGGAGCCTGGCCCCAGGGAAGCAGCGCCAGTAGCAGCAATTACTCTTCAAAAGTGGAAAAATAAGTACTTCGAGCCAACAGCAGTTAGGTATCTATGTCTGGAATATTTTATGCAGAATCCAGAAGCCAAAACTGATTAGCATTATTTGTCCATTAATCTAGATAATAAACAATGGAAAAAGGGTCGGAGCCTGACAAACACGAGCCATTTTTAGAGTACAAACTGTAATTTCCCCTCTTTCTACAAGCATCACAGATATGCTGTGTTTCAGAAGAAGCTGTGGTCCAAGATCTTCCTCTCATACACACTATAACAAAATATCATGATTCTCTCCTTAATAGTACAACTAAATGTTTCCAGTCCTGCTCTCAGACTCAGAAACCAGTTTATATCCTCCTTGTGAGGAATTTTTGTTTAGCATTTAGAAGCTCATCAGATAGGTTTTTGTTTTCTACCTAGCACGGTGGGAAGAAAGGGTATGGCTGGTTCTCCTGTAGGTTACCAAAATACGAAATGGCTTTAAAGGCAAAGGTTCTTCACAATTCCACAGCTTGGATGAGATTCCCCATATCACCTTTAGTGCCAAGCTAAAGAGACTTAAAGCAAAAGATAATGGCGAAGAAACAAACTCAGTTTTAAAGTATGTGTCTCCTTATTTCTGACTTCTGTCAAAATTGAACCAAAGGAGTTAAGGTGAAAGCAAGGAGAACATGCAGCTGAGAAACTCAATGACAGTCATCAGCATCATGAGGAGAACGTGGTGTCATGTCCATGCTAGATTTTATCTGCTCCCCTTCCCTGTCTCTCACAGGGAATGACAGTAATTACTGCATCATATACCTTTTGGGCACAGTATAAAAAACCAGGAAAGAAAAGGAAAGATTAGAAGCTTTGATCTAGCAAATCATCCAATCCCTTTGCTAGATTTTTGGCATTATTAGGACCAGGCTCAGTCAACAGATTTAGTTTCAAGAATTTGAAATTAAGGTGTTGTGATGACAGTGGAACATATTAATTCTGTGAAGAACCTGCAAGAGCTCTAGACCTCATGAAAGGCTCATGGGTGTAACCTACTGGCAGAATTTGGCTCTTTATATAATGATATCAGATTGTGTATGAAACAAGTTGAAATGAGGTTTGATTTTTCATCTTACTGAGAAAAACGTACGTTACCTCCTTGCGTGCCTATGGGGAACAAATAGCACTGATCCTGGGGAGTAAAAACAGCTTGTGGCAGACTCCTTTGATGTTAGCACACATCTATGCCACTCAAAAAAAAAAAATCTTTGTCAGGAGAATGAGTCATGTTTTTATTATTGTCTATTAACATGAAGAAATTATTCATCAGCATTAATCATGTGAAATTCTTTGCACTTGGCTCCCTTCAGAGCTACAAGATCAAAACCTAACCCTTTCACTGCGTCTTGTCTGGAGTTTAGAAGTATCCATTTCAGAGCAAAGAAAGGCACTACAGATAATTGTATGACCTGTAAACATGTGTTATCTATGTTTGCAGCGTTGGGGTATCTAAAAGAAAGGAGTTGCTTAAATCTGGATAAACACAGATTTACTGTTCAGGCTATTTAATGCCAGAACATTTTTCCAAGAATCTACCTCCTCAACCTCTGACAGCAAGCAAAGGAAAGCTGCAAGATGACGGCTGGTCATGGGCAGTAGACAGCCCCAATTTGGAAGTAAAGCAATAGAAGTTGCTGATTGCTCCTCTTCCCCCAGCTGATGTTGGCAAAAAAGCCTCAGGGATTACAGCGCACTCGGACTGCTTGCTCCATTCCATGCTAGTCACTCCAGCTTCCACTGCAGCATTTAAACAGAAATTTGGCTGCTTATAGGCAACGAAAGTCTGTCCTCCTCTCATCTCCCTCCCTTCCCTAAGTTTCCAATCTGAAATATTGTGCAAACACTGTCAAATTCTCAGCATAACAAGGTTATATATTTTCTTTATTCTCCCTTTTCAGTATTAATCCTGTCTTTTCTCTGTATTATTCCTGTAGCCTTCATCAATATATTATCACAACCTGGTTATTTTCCCTTGCTTTCTTTTCCTCCTTTTTTCCATGATAGTCAAACAAATAGAGTTTCTTTACATATAAAAGCAATAAAATGAAAGAAACCATTAGTTCTGAGTGCAAGAGAACACTGTAAATAATGTTTCTTAATTAACTGTTGCTTTTCTGCACATTCATTGTCAGTCTCTGTGGGCTGTGTGATATCTGTTTATCTGGGAGTGCTGAACTCTGACTTGTCTTAGGATGAGAAAGAACAAACACGAGGGACAGGAGTTCCCCAACTCATTTTTACTGCTGCAGAACGCTGCTACTAGTCATTGCATTTCAGGAGGCTTACGTCTCCTGTGAAGCACAAAAACCCGGGCTGGAAGCCCCTGTCACACGGCGACGCGGGTGAGATCCGGCAGATCTCAGAGGACGAGCGGTGACGGGAACAGAAACCCCGCACGAAGGACTGCGCGCAGTTGTCCAGATTGTGCTGCCCGCTTTGTCTTCCTCAACCCTTTGGTGACAGCCACTGAAGACTTACAGGTTTGTTCTCCTCTGGCTCCGATACTCCGAGTACATGGCACAGAGCAGCATACTGTACTTCGCTGTTGACCGAGGACAGGGCGAAGGCTGTAGCATGGGACGACAGCGCGGTAGCGTGCACGTTTCAGTGGTAAACTCGCAGCCTGCGAAGCAGCTCGCCACTTTCTAACTGCTTAACAGCGTCTTTCTCCAAGACTTTAACCTGCAGCTGGCTGATAATCCATCCAAAAACCTAGAGCAGAAGGCAAACTACCGCATCACCATACTGCAAGCACCGTCGGGGCCCACAGGCATGGCTGATCAGGGCAGACAAAAGCACCCTGCACAGGGAGACTCTCCAGGTCTCTCGTAGAGACATGAAGACACGACATCAGACAGCACTGAAGCTGCTTGCCGCAGATGCCTTGCAGGCCCTGGCTTTGGGGCCCGGCAGCCTACAAAGCGGCAGGGATGTCAGACCACACTCCCCCACCAAGCAGTGTCCTTCACTCCACCATCGTAAGCGGTGGGTGTTCCTACAGCTACAGGGTGCAGCCAGCAATGTGATGCACGCTCTGAAATCCAAGCCATTTACTTAGGATTATTGATCATGATACACAACTCCTATCACCTCTCCGTATTTTCCAGTCTGTCTCAATCCCTGAGCACCAGTAACGAACAGTGATCATGCAATTAGCTGTTGATAGACGTTCTTTTCTACCACTAGCTTCTGAACGTAGCAAAGAATTTGGAAGTGGTAGCTCTTCAGAGTATACCTGTGCCATTTTGGTATCTCACGTGGAGTCTACCTCTAAGAGGTTGTTGTAACATGCAGATCAGGGGCCAGGGACTGAGCAACATGCAGTTAGCTCAGTCGTGCAGAACAGTGAAGATCAGCAGTGCCTGAAGAATGATAACTTGTTTGTCACATCAGGACAAAAATCACTGACTGCCATACCAAATGATGCAGATGGTGAACCTATTAAAATTTATTGCTTGATATCCAGCCAATGTCTTCTACCCTGGATGTAAATTGACATGATAATCAAATACCATACACAAAATTAGAGTGCACTGTAGTACAGCTTGATACATTAAAATTTCAAATCAGATGCCATATAATAGCAACTGCTTTATGACTTCAGAACTTAACCCCCCCTACTTTTGTTGGCACAAATTACTGAAAGCATTAGCTAGATACCTTGAAAACAAAGACCCCACAAAAATTCACAACGCATACCATGCATACGTTCTACCGCACAGCTTGTTTTAACTAGCATGAAAGCAGCAGCAGGTTTGTTTGCTTTGTTTGAAATTTACACAGTGAGAATTCGTGATTTCCCTATCCAACGTGTCCTCAGTGCATAACCGGTCCGGTCTGATTTGGCTGAAGACTTGCAAAAGCAATCAATCATTAGGGAATGCCTCCGACCCCAGCCGAATACCCTGCTTACAGAGCGCTAAGCGTATGCTGTAAAGAATAACAATCACAATTCCTTACAACTTCTCCTTCCTCGCCCCTCCTCCAGCAACTTCTTGTGCATAGAAAGAAGAGAAGCTCCATCTGAAATGCATTGATGACACCCCTGAGGGACATCTCCTGTCCTTTCATGATTCCCATTATATTATCTTTCTGCGTGTCAAGCTGCTGCTGAAAGATGTGACACATGTCAGTGTTAAGGTTAAAAAATGAAAAATTCGCTATTATAAGAGTAATCACAATTTGGTCTGATTCATATATTTTCTTTTCTAGGCTGGAAAAGCCTTCTAGTCAACAGAATTTAGCACACACTTTAATCTGTCACTATCTACTTTTGAAACTGCTCTCTATAACATCACAAAGAAACAGTTTTTAACCACCATAAGAAGAAACAGACCTCCACAGAATCACTTGTGGAGCACCCTGTGTTTCTATGCCAGACTTTGGCAAGGCACACACTCACGCGCTCAGGAACCAGCAGACACTCAGAATCTGCCAAGGACACCTCCGTTGGACCTAGGGGTGGGTGTTCAGCAGCGTGAGACGCAGCCGTCGTGCGATTCTGAAGCGGCAGACACCAGCCTCAGGCTGTGGAAGGGAACGTGTCCTCCACCACCAAATTCACTGCTCGCTTTTTGCCGCTGAGCTCTCTCTGCCCTATCCAGTCAACCAGGGAGCTGTTGGTTCTGGGGTATCGTTGATGGGAACACTGGAGCAGTTTTGCTGTTTCTTTGCGGACCATTTCCCGCTTTTGTCTCGCCTGGACAGCATCTGTGTACGTCCTGCTCCTAGGCTAAGCATGCTGGAGAGGAGCGGCAGGGAGAGTTGGTGGGGATGACAGAACAAATCAGTAGGCTAAAAGATTATTAGAATGGGAAAACCTCTTAATACAGGTCAAGCCTACAAACCAATGCAAAAATCATGATTAAATCAAAGCTTTCCCAGCCAAGGGTCACTAAGAGAACCCAGACAAAAATACCTGCTTTTTTGTAGTGGTTTTTTACCTGCTTTTTCTCTACTGTCTCCTCCTCTCAAGCCAATAAGAGAAAGGAAAATGGACCCTGCCATCCACTACAGCCAAAAAGATCACACCGCTGCTCTTTTCTGCAAACACCTTTCGGTTTCCGAGGAGCTGGATAAATCCAAGACAGAGCAGAACCAGTGTTCGTGTTCTGATACTGTTGAAATAATGTTCTTCTGCTGCATAACTCCTCACCCACGTACCTGCTGACAAGGTTCCCCAGTTGGAATAGATGCATACAGCCACGTTGCCTGGAAGAACACCACACCCTCACCCACCCCCCCTCTGGCATCTGGCACCGGTGATTTAGATGACTACATGGCTCTGTTCCTGACAGCTATTTAAGATAATCAGTATTACTGAGCTTTAATAATGAAGCGTTGCAATCTGTCTTCCAAATCCAAAACAGGATGCATTTGTCCTTTTTCATCCCTAACAAACATGGGGAGTATAATGCATAATAGGAAGGATTAGGCATTCAGCAATTTACAGTAAAATCCTGTTTGCTTATCAAGGAAAAACAGTCCTGGAGAACTGGCTCACATACCCTATTTTTCTTTTTTTTAAGCTGTCATTTAATATTTCAGCAATAATAGGGAGCTATAACGTGGTATTCTCTAACTGGTAAGAAAAACTAAAGTATTTTCCACTTGCTTCTGTGTTCAGGGGACAAACAGTTTTCAGGAACTATATTTTTTTTAGATGAAACAGGCTACAATACAGAACATTACTGTTCTGGCAGACCATGAACAAAGAGGCAGAGAGATTTCACCTTAGCCAGCATTATTCAGAAGCCTTATTCGTACCAACGTTCTTGATTTGATGCTTCTCAGATGGAACATACTATCTGAAAATGAGTTATTTTCAATCGAGAAATTGTTTTGTTCACAGGGGAAATTAAAGCAATCCCTTGCTTTCATTCCCAGCCCATTTCTCCTACTACTATAGTAATATTTAGTTGCATTGCCCTCGTAGATAACGTGGAGGGAGAGGGATGGACAAACTTCTACACCCCATACATGGAACCAAGATCACTACTTCCATTTTGTCCCTCTACTCTTCAGCTCACTCCTTTCTGCATCCTTAAAGATCCCTTTCAGGAGAAGTGGAAACAATCAAAAGTCTCGTATTTACTAATTAAAGGCAAGCCTCAGTAACTGTTAGTAAAAAAACCCAAGAACATTAAGACAGACATATGTTTGCCTCACTTCACTGGACAGTCAGGAGTGAAAGACTTTTTGTTTTGGAGCTAGCGAATGAAGATGAAGGTTGCATCCACATGAACACATGACACTGCTATGAGAAATGATGAGACTGGTCACGCACTCTTGATTCTGCTAAGATTAACAGCTTGGTTAATGACACAGTGGAGTCAAACTTTCACCCTGCATGTCACACTTGTTTCTATGTGAAGAGTGCTCAGAAGCTTTAGCCAGAATTGCGTTTTCTGACATAGGATTATATTCCAGACTAGCCTGTAACCTCTCTATTGGAAGCAGAGTGTTATCATTAGCATTACAGAGGTGGGACATTAAAAAACAAAAATGGGGAAAACCATATTTGTTTGGCACACCCAGACCTGAAAGTAAAACGTAACCTTTGGTCATGCCTTTTACAGTGTGAACACACTAGAACACGCACACTGTAGTTAATCCACTAAGCCAGATGTTCCCCCAGACACACTTGTGCATATGAAGTTCTCATGAAAGAACAGAAAAGACGACAACAAACCTCTTGTTAAGTGGCACAATTCATGAATTGTTCAAGGTCTTTTCACTCCAAAGAAGGGCAGCTGAGGGACTGTGTAAAACAGTAAAATACTGCTGCTAAACAGTATCCTTTTTGATTTTTTTTTCCCCCCCTCTGGAGGGGACAGCTGATAAAAACTAAACAGTCCAACAATCTCAGACTTGCAAAATTTTGAGCTACCGGTCAGATACAAAATCTTCCCTTTCAAAGTACGCCAAGGCATTAACTTACATTCTCAGGGCCAAAAAACCCAGAAAAAAAAAACCCCACACATGTTCACACAAAATAAAGAACGCAGAAAAAGCAACTCAGGAACACTTCACAAAACATAGGGTAAAAACCCAGCCACCAACCTAGATAAGTGGTCACTGTCCACTTGGTTCTGGGGCAACTCCTCCAGTCCATCACTTCTGCACAACCAAACAGTCAAAGGATTCCAGTCTCTGGATACTAGTTTTCACAAAATCCCAGGCATTTAATTTTAAAGATACTTCTAGCACACCATTTCTTTCTTCCCTGCTCTCTCTTTCCTAATTTGGCTGCAAACAGAAGTAGTTGGTCATTAGATTTGAGTCAGGCAAGGCGGCAGTTATACATGGCATATTTGCATAAAGCCGCTTTCCTTGGAAAATAAAACCAAGATGTGCAAACACCCATAAATGATCACAGATTGCCATCTGTTTCTAATGTGGCATTCAGAGTGAAATAAAAGAAGCCACACAGGAAGAAAAGATTTCCAGCATGTAGCAGAAATAGGCACCTTTCGTTTTTCCTGAATGGCCTGTATGCACGTATGGTCTGAGGAAGAGAGCTTAGGTACACAGTGAACCATTGATTGAATCAAATTGGTCCCAGGACAAGAAGTGCACTATAGAAACTGGAAATAAGGCCTTTCTGGAGTTTTATGTGACACAAATGTTGTCAAAAACACACCAAGAACTTCACAGTTCTCCCAACGCCTCCCATGTCTTCTCTCACAGGGAGCCTTGCTTTCTGAACGCTCTCAGAGAGGACTGGCCAACAGCACACAGTCACTGTGAAATAACGCCCACTACCTAAATGCCGAGCATCCTACGGGATGGAGAACGGGACAGAAACCAGCAGTGGCAATCCTGTCGTCTTGGAAAAAGATGAATGAGAGACTCGGGTCTAAAACAATCCTACAATTTATCTGGCATCTCAAAGTGTATTAAAATCTAGCTCATGAACAGCCTGAAGCATTTGCAGATTTTCTTTGAAATTATTTTGCATGTATCTTTCAGATTTGCTATTATTCCCTCCAGTGTAGCAAAGAAAGGTGTAGCTGTTGATTTAAACAAAAATATATTAAATAATCAAACAGCATCAAAGCAAACTCTTTAAAATCCTCAAGTCCCCAAATTCTGTTTACTTATGAAACACATAAACTAAGGCTTTTGCATTTTACAATTGGCCAAACGGGTCCGTTGACACTCCGTGTAATTGCCTGCAACGCATAGCAGATACCTCTGTGGGCGATTCAGATGACCATTACCTTTGTAGGAGATATAAACCAAGTTATCCAAAAGTGGTTTAGCCAGTCTAACTCCTGAAAACCATATCCCTCTAAAGATTCCTCAAAATGCTGCTGGAAAGTGAAGCTTCATTATGTGCAATGTACTCGTGCCCAGAATACACCTCTCATTGAAACTAAGTTGCCACTCCAGAACAGGAAAGCAAAAGAGACTGGAGGATTGCTTCACATTTGATGTCAGCTCTACGACAATATTCTGAGAGAAAGGGCTGGTGGGACAGGCCTCCAGAAAATACTTTTTTTTTTTTTAGGTGCATGGGACACAATAGAGACAGTAATAAAGCAGAATCATTTCTGCAAAATGCATAGATCTGCTGGAATGAGAAAAACCCCATGTTTGAATAAACACCTTGCAGAAACAGACCCCTTCACCCAGGACAATCCTTACAGCCTAGCAAAAAGCTGTGCTCTGTTGTTTGCCTGGTGTGGGCTAGAAGAATTCATGGGCATGTGCCAAAAGTTCAGCTCTTTTGACCCATATTTCCTCTGTACTCTCCTTTTAAAAAGCCACATAAATTTGACTCCCTGCTGTTAAGCTTCAGACAGACACAACCACAGGTTCCAGTCCATCTGCACAGCCTCAGGCTTCACAGCCATCACTGCCCGTGTCAGAGCAGGCACCGAACCAGTCAGCCTTCAGTCTCCTTCGGTTGCTGCTTGGAATATGACTGCTGGATGAAAGAAGAAGGGTTTGTTTTGGGAGACATAACTTTCAGGTTCCACCTAAAAACAGCAGCCTGAGAAGAAACTGTTTGCCAGACCAGAGCGGCAAGATGCTGGAATACGCGGTCGCTTCATCAGGAGAGTTGCACCCACTGGAAACCCAGAACAACCACCCCCACACCTGCTGCAGCCGACTGTCTCCAGGCACCTTGCGCTATCACTGCAACTCCGTTTGCATCTCCTTTTGATCTGCTTTTCCAGACAAGAATTGTATCTGGGTGACAAGTAACCAACTGCCAAAACTCATCTTCCAGCCAGGCTGGAAATGGTCAGTGCTTTAATTCAAAGGAAGATTCCCATTTTGTACATTCCTTATTAACCAATTAAAAGCTGATCATCATGCTCTATGTAGTGGCGAGTGACACCAAAGTGTCTGCTGTAAGGCACAATTAAAAGAGCAAAAAATATTTACTGGAGCGTTGAAGGTCATGGCTGTCTAATACAGGATTTGTGACTATGTGAAGTTGGAAAAGAAATGGTATATTCTGAAGTTATTTTCATCCCATTAGCTGAAGTCAGAAAGAATAAAAGCAAATTTTGTTTCAAAGATTAGAAGTCGGATGTGCAATAGATGAACATAACTGGCACTTCCTCCCTTCTCTTTGCCTCATATCTTTTAGATCAGGTTCATTCTCTTTATCCATAGGATAAAGAGATTTTTTACATCTGGTGTCCAAGTGCACAATGATGTTTTTTTTTTTGGACACAAATAATCAAATTTACTATTTCAGGAATTTCCTCTAACACAATTTTCCTTTTCATTGCAGACAGGTGACCAACACCCAGATAGCTCCCTATATTTATTCCTAAGCAAAAGCAGCCTCCCGATTGTTCACTTGACTCCATCACTGCCATCCTCCCCTCTTTTAAAGCTACCTAGCGATATCAAAGGGTGGTGAGCTGGCAATACCAGTGACTGTGATCATTCTTAGAGCAGATGTGAGCTCAAATTTCTCCATGAGTCCAAGGAATTGTTGGCTGACTGTTCTTGAAGGTGAGAATTGCCGGGAAGGTATCATCATGCAGGTACTAATGGTGAAAAATAAGTACAGTACAGCAAGAGAGCTCCTATCCATCTGATTCGATGGGAAGAGTCGCTGCACCTAGCGTGCAAGAACAGGGTCTGCTGGAAGGCATCACATCCAAATCTATCTGCAGAAAGCTGGGCTTGTTTAGCATTTCAGTATCTGAGTTTTGGTAGAGAAACAAGGGAATAAAAACTTTGCTTGTGACTGCAGACCCTGTATGACATAAGAAACATTTGCTTTCCCCAGATCTCGGATGAAATAAATAGCAGAGAACATGAAAGCAAGATTCCTCCCCCCGCCCCCCCCGAAAGAGAGGTCTACACTAATACTTGGTTATCTAGCCCATGTTTAGAATCTCAGATGATGATGGTTCTACGGTCTCTTCCTACAATACACACACAGGAGTAAAACAAGATGTAAGATTCCCTGTAATTTAATTTCTGTTTTCTTCACAGATCTTTAAGTCAATTACTTTTGTTCTGCTCTTGCTGAAAAAGAACAACCATTTTTATCTACCTTTTAAAAGCAAAAGCTTCAAAGAGCTAATGTTTCCTTAAAAATAAAAACCAAACCCAAAATAAACCCCCTCAAAATTGTCGGTAGGCAGTTCCATTTCTCCTTGATATTTCTGTCTAGAATGGAAGATGCCCAGCTCTAGAAACCTTACTTCACAGATCCTGTCTTCCATCATTAGTTTTTGTTGTTTTATTGTGAATTTAACTGCTTTTTAAGATGTTAGGTGAAAAATAAGACCTCAGTGTTTCAGCTAGGGATTAAGTGCTGCCAAATAGAGCTGAATAATTATCTTGCCTGTTTTCTGCATGATATGTCTCACACAGCCACGCTCCAACAGAAATCTAGTGTTCTGCACGCAGCATTATTTTCATCAAGAGAATTACAAAATTTCTGAAAATGATGATTAATCTAAAACGCACCACAGGTGTATCTTTAATTCAGCCAGTATTTCCATGGAACGAGGCAATAGTTGAAACCACGGGTGCAAGATGAACGGCTTTGACTACGTACAATGGCTAGGCATGAAAGGCTGGGTAGTCTCAACATCACTGCTCACCGCAGACCCTGACAGACCTGGCCGAAGGCACACAAGTTCCAGCCACGGCCGATTAGGCAGCACATTTTAGCTGAAGAGTACCACGGGTCTTTTACCAAGAAGAATGTTCAATGCAAGGCTTTTTTCCCAGGCTAT
>Ga0181612_165298_pt1 | contig 23959 bp, 7 predicted proteins | sample HoacroProtozoa21_FD_119630 | JGI IMG/M metagenome (GOLD analysis project Ga0181612, IMG submission 119630) | Hoatzin crop microbial communities from Cojedes, Venezuel. Combined Assembly of Gp0051906, Gp0051904, Gp0051908
GATGATGACCTCCAGGATAAGCTGCTCCATCACCTTTCCTGGGATGGAGGTGAGGCTGACCGGCCTGTAGTTCCCCGGGTCCTCCTTCTTGCCCTTTTTGAAGATTGGAGTGACATTGGCCTTTCTCCAGTCCTCGGGCACCTCTCCTGTCCTCCAGGACCTCTCAAAGATCATGTAAAGTGGTTCAGCAATGACATTCGCCAGCTTCCTCAGTACTCGTGGGTGCATTCCATCGGGGCCCACGGATTTGTGGGCGTCCAGATCACTTAAGCGATCCCTCACAGTCCTCCTCGACCAAGGGAAAGTCATCCTCTCTGTATGCTTCTTCTCTTACCTCCGGGGCCTGGGATTCCTGAGGGCCTGCCTTGGCACTGAAGACTGAAGCAAAGAAGGCATTCAGTAGCTCTGCCTTCTCTGCATCCTCCATCACCAGGACATCCACCTCATTCAGCAGTGGCCCCACATTGTCCCTATTCTTCCTTTTGCTGGTGATGTACTTGAAGAAGTCCTTCTTGTTGTCTTAGACATCCCATGCCAGCTTCAATTCCAGGTTGGCCTTAGCCTTACTCGTCACATCTCTGCATGTTCTGACAATATTCCTGTATTCTTCCCAATTGGCCTGTCCCTCTTTCCACATTCAATGGACCTTTCTCTTCTGCCTGATCTCTGCTAGAAGCTCCTTGTTTAACCATGCAGGTCTCCTGCCTCCTTTGCTAGATTTCTTTCTCAGAGGGATGCACCGCTCCTGAGCATGGAGGAAGTGTTGTTTAAAGAGTGACCAGCACTCTTGGACCCCCCTGGCTTCGAGAGCTCTGGCCCACAGGATTTCTGCCAGTTGCTGTTATCTGTGAAATCTGCAATGGAGCATTTTGTCAAAGACGTGCGAGTCCTTTTCTGTTCTTCCTGCTGAAGAGCTGTGCTGTGCAGGTGCCCACCACCAAGAGCAAGTCACAGTTCCCACCCCACAGCCATTACCTCCAGCCCCACTAACCTGTGCTGCTGTTGTGCTCAGACCACCTGCCTCGTGTAAATCAGGAAAAACATCTGGAAATTATGTTTCATCAGCCATGATTCAGAGCACCCTCTTAAAGCAGAATAAACAGGAGCAAACTGACACCATGGCAAGAGAAGTGACATCAATCCTGAAGAAAGGCAGCAGTCCTGTGATGAGTGCCTGCCTGGTGCACGGGTCTCTGGGCACCCGAGTTTTGGAAGACACTTGAAACTTTACAAGGCCTGTAACTAAACCTGTGCTGAAGGCTAGCATGGTCTTTAGCCACCGCCCTGCCTTACCTGTCTGGGTGGCAGGATGCCCCTGTGTGAGTGGTTGGTCTGGGGTACAGAAGTGCTGTTGTAGATGCTCTCTGCAAGTGCCATTTCTTCTTGCGGAAATTGCTTCGTCGTGATGGTTCAAAGGATGAGCTCTCTCTGCTGATTTACTTCTAAAGCATATCTGTTAACAAGACATGTTTAGTAAAAATGGTAAAGCAGAAGTGTTTGGGTCTGTTAATAAGGTCACTGATACTTGAATGAAATTCACTCAAATGCTAAACCATCGCAAGAGCAGTGAATCTTTTAAGTCTTCTAAATAGGTCTTGAGCTCCATTTGCATACATCTTTATGGAAAATATGAAGTTCCATGCAATTTCAAGCCACGTTATAGAAACTGTACCTGAATAAAAGACATGTGAAAGTGGCACTGGTTGCCATCTTCCAAAGTGTCTGCAATTTTAATCCAATCCAGATGTCTTGGATTCATGAAAGGTAATTTTGTATTCAGTTATATGAGTAAATGCAACTTAATCATATTTGCATTGAATTCATTCAAATATCCAACAATCTTTGCTCCTCAAAAGAAGACAGAGCAGTGCTGACTATTTGAAGACTCAGAGTTAGGAAACCCTTTCTCAAATTGAGACAGAGATACTAGAGTTGTGGATAACCTCTCTTCGTATTTCCTATCTTGTTTTTTGTACTTGTAAACAACTTTGGAGTGATGTCTAAGAATGAACTACAAGAGTGGCATTCAAAGTTGAAATGCAGATCTTTTGCAGATCTTTTTTTTTTTTTCCTCCTTTTTGGAAGCTCCCTCTGTAAGTTCTAACCTATGCATCCTTCCTGTATTGGCTTTGGATGTCTTGGAAGCTTGTCAATGTATCTCTGCATTTGAAAAATCGTAGTGGGAGGATGTGCTGGGTAAAAAGTAAATTGTTTCCAAGTGGTGTGTGGACAGTAGCTCATTAATTTGTTCTGCAGCAGAATAACTATTAGTACCGATGAATTCATACCACACTTACATGAAAGGATATAAAATATATGAAAATACAAAAGCAAGATATATCTTCTTCGCATAGTTTATATTTTGTTTTCAGTATTAGCTTCATAAACAATTGTAAATGCAATGGAGTGTTATAAAGAAATATAAACCTGAGGTAACCAAAATGCATCAATCTGTCTATCTGTTAATGCATGGGTGATATTTTTCTACTTTTATGCTGAATAGCATGTATATGATTGAAGCCTTGAGTGTCTTTAGTATAACATTGATAAGAAGTTCTATTTAGTCATTTTTCTGCCACTGTTCTGTATTTCAGTATTAGTTTGGTGTGCTTTGTCAGTGATTCCATCTGTGCTGCCGTTCAGATAAAGAATAGCCAAGCTTTCATTTAGTCATACAACACAGGTGATTCCCTACCACTGCCATCTCCACTCCGGTGTGAGGAGATGCTGAGGCTCTTGTGCCTATTTGAGTTGTATGGTTTTTCCAGAAAACAAGTTGTTAGGTTCCAGGAATGAATGAGTTAAAGGCAGCATTTGGATCTGTGTTGTGAAACTATATATTATCCATTGTATTTCCTTGGCCTTAAGTGGATTCTAGCATGGGATGAATTAGGTTGGCTAGATATTTTCTGCTGACTGTGATATCCCTGTTGAGCAGCTTTCCCAGTACGAATATATTTGGCCCTTCTTTTTTTTTCCCCACAAGCTATATCCCTCTATAAAAACAGCTTTATCTCTAAAGAGCAAATAACACCCAGTGCTCATAACAGATGCCAAGAAATGTTTCTGTTTTGATTTTTGAAAATAAAAATTCAACTGTGTTCAATAAAATTCAGAAGCCGTTTTCCTCTGTGGAAATTAAAGGAATCCAAGGAAGTCTAGGAAGATAGCGACCTTCCTAATTAAAGCGGTAGCAACTGCAGGAATCCGGTTTTTACAACCACCTCTATCTCACTGTGCTGAGAACAAAGCAGTCCTCCATTAATATTTTATTTTCTCTTTTCTTCCACTATAACAATGCTCTATGTTCTTTGAGAGCCCTGGAAAGACATGCAGAGCTATGTTAATTATGGTTTAAATAATTGACACTCTGATTGTGTTGTACTTTCCGAATTGTATGTGACGTGTCACTGGTTCTACATATAATTACATCTATTCACTGCCATCATTTTTCCCCACTTACATCACAGTATACAGTAGTCTACACTGCAAAATTGTATGCAATAACTAATAACGTCTTCAGCAGATGACCTTTGTTTTTAAACACATGGAGTACGTGTAGCAGTGGAGGTCTGATTGCCATCTGAGCTAATGCATGCATCCAGGAAGATCTATTATGAAACAGTTAATGTCAGGGGAGTTGGGAGTCTGCATCAGAAGCACACTCGGAGTCTAAAGAGTGGGTATTAGGAAATTTCCAGTGTGGTCTGATGGTAATTCCTTATTTAACATTGCTTCTAGCTTTTCAGCTTCTGGGAACCCAGATACTTCTTATTTGCTGTTTTATAGATTTGTGCACTAACTACTGGGATTATTAAGTACATCCAGCTATAGTATGTACAGTACTGTGCAACAGCATAAACAAGCTTTTGAGACTCATCTTCAGGTGTTGACTGAGTCATTCTGAAAGCTTGAATGTATGTACATGTTTGGAGAGTGAGTAACCAGCTACTTCTTGGAGTACCTCATTAGGCGACATGACTGCTGCACAGCCGTTTCCAGTTCAGTGTTTGTCCAGTAAACAGCTAACTTGAAAATTTTATCTGATTGCTTATGATGCAGCCTTAATGAACTAAAAAATATTTATCGCTTCTTTGAAAACCTACATCCTTAGGTGTGATTGCAGAGTGCCTACATTTGTGTGGAAATCATGTGAGTAACTCCCCACTCAAATGTATGCATTCTGGAGTTTGTTTCTGTTTGCTTTGCATGTTCGTTCTGCTGCTTGCAAATAACCTGCTGCCCGACTGGAATTGATAAGGGAGAGAGATTCGTGTTTGGAAAGCCTACATGCGCAAGCTATCCTTGGGCAACCTGAGGTTTACAGCGATAGCCACTCGGTGACAGTTACCCCTATCCCTGTCCTTACTTCCCAATAAAAGGGAGGTGGCTTTACCCCTCGGTGAAGATGGGGAGATACGCGCCTTCACGTTTACTGTGGAAGAAGGATAGGTGCAAAAGAAGGTACTGCAGGGTAGCTGGTATGCTTATGAACCCACACCTTACCTTACATTGTAGTAACTTGTCCATAAAAGCAAACCTTTAATGTTTCTATGATTCATATCCTAGTAATGATTAACTGAAACTGGTAATGTAGGAACTGATTTTGGATCAGCAGTGACTTTCAGGGGTCTGTTCAAAATAATTGTAAAGGACTCAGTAAAGGTCAGTATGTACAGAGTCTTCTGGAATTCGGAGGCTGACAGCGAGTGCTTGTTGTTCAATTACTGTGAACGGGTGGAGGAATGATATAGTGTCAGCATCAGATACACCTTCAGAAAAATAAGGAACTGTTGGGTATTCCTAACAAAATATATTTTTAAAAATTTCTAAACAGAAAAAAATTAAAAACGCTACAGTTTGCATTATAGATAGCAAACATGGTGGTACACTCCTGCAAGTACTGCAGGATGGAAATACTTGTAGTAGACCTAGCCATTACTGTATTTTGAAAAAGGACCAAATATTGCTGCTTTCCATTTGGCCTGGAAGCTTATTCAAAATGTAGGAAAATCAAGAATTGTAACCATTTATGTGAAGCAGTAAAACGTTGAATGCTATAGGGATAAAAAAAAAAGTTTTCTGTGACAGGGAACAGTGGAAGCAGCTATCTAAAAGTACTTTGGAAGGTGAATCTCATGTGATGTTAGTCTAGATACATGATACATCCCAGAAACCTGAAAATTTTACCACCTGAGAGAAGAGAAATGGAGGAGAAAGGCTTTCTCTAGAAATGTCAGAGGGGATTTTCAGAGCTGTTTAGCAATTGTCTGTGTCTGGCCCAGCTCGGAAAGCTGTCCCTGTTTAGGACATCACTTGAACATGTGGTTCTATGCTGCTGATGCTGACAGCGCAGAAGTGTTACGCGAAGCTGAGCATCCTGCGTATGGATGGGCTTAGGAATGAGCGGAAATGCTTTGTCTGAAATAAGGACCCTGTTAGAGGTTTCCATGCATTGGCAGAAGTCAAAAAGGTTCATATTGAAAATAAGGAATGTAACTTTTTACACTGATTTTTCTTTTTGTGCGTATTTGTTTTAAAAGTAAGGCTAGTCATATTAGCAATTGTTGAATATTAAAAAAGCACACATACAAAATACTGTCTGTATTTTCCTAGGCTGTGTTACCAGTTTAGGAGCTTTTCTCCAAAAGTGCTTTGTGTAGGTTTGCGCTTAGGAAAGCAATGATTGCTTTTAAGCAACACGCACGATTATGTGGAGGCACAAGAGACATGATGCTGGATTGAGAATATAAAGAATTTTTTCTGTATTTTAGAAGTTCAGTACACATGGTTAAAAATTTTAGAATAAGAATTTGACAGAGCTTTCTCATATCAAAAATCAATGTAAAACTGCACTGTAAATTGAAAAAAACCACCTTGCTTGCATATCAGGGAGAAGTATAAGTCTTGTTTTCATCTTGTTTTCCCTTATTCCTTGGTGTCATTACCAAAACATGTATTTCAGTGCATTAGAAAATGTAATTTGAGTCAACTGATACCTGAATCAGTTCTGGGATATATGTAATTTCCTGTGATGTTGAACACAGAGAATTGATTTCAGGCGTATATTTTTGGATTAAGGTGAAGGGATCAAATAGGAACCTAACTCTTCTGTCTGATGATTGAATTTGACCTGCAATGCTATCGGAGCAAAATCCTGTAGGATCATACCTGTGACACAGAAATACCATGTCTGTATATTAATTTTGTTCATTAAGGAGAGCTGGGTTGGAAAATGGTGGATCAGCGACAATCAATATTTATGACATAAATAAAGCCATTATCAGAAATCTGTGAGACGCTGTTTCCCTATATGCCTTCCCATATTTTGTACGTACGGATAGTAACTCTTAGTAACTGATCCAAGTACAGCAGAGAACATGGAAGGAACTTCTCACTCACTAACTGCTTACGTGCTGAAAACTCCTGACAGGCTTCGTGTCCTGGCTGGCTTTCCGGGGGAACTGGCTCGTCATATTCTGCAAATGAGACTTGCTGGTGTTTGTTTGAAGAGATGATCACAGAATCTATGAAATATTCTATATGGCTTGATTTTTGTTTTGCTAAGGTATTTAGTATTTTCTGGAGCAGAGCCCATGTTTGAGACCTAAATCTAAGCCAATCTGACTCATGCTCTAGGCTGGGCTTTGCTGTGCTATGGAGGTTGAAGGCTACTGCAAAATTTTCTTTCAGGTGAATTCAAATCACAAATCCATGTGGTTAGAACATATAGAATTCAAAGCTTGTGATTTTTCTTTTAAATCTGGTTTCACAAGGAAATTGTATACTTTTTTGTCTGCAAATTATTAGTATTCCACTAATAATTTTTGAACTATTTTACTCATTACATATGGTAGAAAAGTAAAGTCTGTAATATTAAGGTTCATGAAAATAGGTGGCCCAGCAGGGGGAAAAAATCCTACTAATGCCTTTGCACCTGAGAGGTGATGGTGTGAGCGTACCTCTTCTAGGCAACAGAGATGTTGCAGCAAAAATGATGGAAGCAAGAGCTAGTGGGCAGAGACATTGTGGAAATCAGATTATGAAATAATTCTGTAAACAGCAAAACTCATTTAATGAAAAATCTGAACCTGTTGGACAGAAGTGTAGTTCTGTAGGACCTGAGAAAGTTACATGTAGTGGGATCTATTTCTCATAGATATTTCTGTATTCAAATTATACTTCAAAGTCGTTCAGAGCTAATAGTCTGGACATGCGAACATGTAGTTCTCTACCACTAGTCTGCATGTGTGTATTTACATATGCCTTTATTGCTTAGATTGTGTATTTTACATGTTTCACATAGAAATACTTTGTGAGCATGTTTTCTTATTTGCTGTGTGTCTGAAGTCTGTAAACGTATTATAAATATTGTCCATCTGGATTCAATATTGTCATCTTTTAGTGAAAAAACTTCCCTTTCTCCTTTCTACTCTTCCCGCATCCTCCCCAGCATAGAGAACACCAGTCACGATTCAGAAAGTATATGAGCAGCAAAATAGTCTCCAGAATTATCAGTTGATCAGAAATGTTCTTTGATGCATCTTTAGTACTCAGTATTTTCAGAAGAGACTAATGATATAGTGATACCCTAGGCTGTGGATACTTGAAAGAAACGTGGTCTTTATTTAGTGTATAACGTCCATTCTGTGAAAATCAGGCTTATATAGGCCTATATAAGACCTATTCTATCTTTTCCTGTAGGATAGCTCTTTGAGTTGCAGAAGAAATGTGGCTGAGCAGTTGCTTTTAAAAGTTTCAGAATGTGTCTATAATCTGATTACGAAATAGTAATTGTATTCATGTTCCAGCATCCACTGTGGATGTTTCTTTCCCATATGTTTATCAATTAATACTTTAAAGCAAATTTTCCACACAGATCTTTGTGTACGGTTATAATCAGAGGAACACTGAATTTCCTGAGTTTTGCTGTCTCCTTCTTTAAAAGGCTTAAGTTTTATTAAAGTCCAAATGAGTAACTGATGAGCTCTCATTTGCTCATCTTAAATGGAAAGCCGCCTAGACAAGCTTGGTATTTTTGCAAGTCCTGAAAATGTTTCTTTCTGTTCACTCAAAAGTACTTTTCAGCATTTATTGTGAACATGAAAATATTTTCTAGTTATATTGTTTTAATGGAGAAGTAGCCATGAGTGATGTAATTCTACATTGTCATTTTCATTTTCTATGCAGCTGTTGCAAAATTAAAAAGCTGTAAAGTTACAAATGGCTTCATATGAAGCAATACGCAGCATGGAATTTCCTGCTGGTGGTTAAAATAATACAATTACTTTTAACAGATGAAAACAGTTAAGGGTCCAAAGCAGGTCTCTGTTTAAAAATAGAAAACCCCTTTCTTCTGAAAGTATCCTTTTAAAACGTTTGCTTGAAAACAAGAGAAAACAATCTTGGCATAGAATATTTTTATTCTTTTGGGGTTTTGACATACAATACAAATCAAGAAGAATAATCACAGTGGCAGGTAAGAAGCCAGCAGCAGAAAAGCTTTATTTGAGCACAATTCACCAGATGTACATCTTAGTTTATTCTTGTATCTGTCTGCAGAATAGAAAAGCCATATGCTTAGAGACATCATTGTCTTTTCTCTTTTTTCCTCCCCTGCACCAAAAAGAAAAGTCATTAGGTTGGACAAGAATGGTACATTTCGTAGTAATTACAAGGGAGCACAAGACAAAACCGGGCTGGTTTCCCAATGTCCGTGCATGTCCTAATGCACCAAAGAATGTTTTTACATTCTGTTAGAGGGAAACTGATTAATTGGTTCTTTGTAACTCCAAATTGAAATCACAGTGTAACCTGGTTGTGCTCAGCACAGGAAGCCTTTGGGGATGCCAAAGTTTGGACAGGAGTCTGGGATGTAGAGGAGTCCCAGAACTATTGTGTTCAGTGAGCTGTGAAAAGTCATTCAGAAGAGAAACACTCAGCATCCTTTATTTATTTGCATTGAAATATTTATCTGTGATGTGAGGCATTCATAATAGATTGTCAATCTCTTGTGCCTTGTGATGAATCTGGGTGTCTTGCATTGAATTCTAAGTATTTCTTTCTGTGAATAATTTCATAATCGTCACATTTCAAACCTATGAATGTTCCCTGACCTTTGGATCCAAATGATCTTTTTTTTTTTTTCTCTTTCTTGAGGAAGGGAAATATCAAACCTTTAATTTTCTGTTTGAAAAAACAACTTACCTACCTAAATTATTAATTTTTGAACTTAGAGATTAAAACTCAATCAACCTGAAAATTCATGTCTTGCTGCTCTTTCCTGATAATTGAAGGAAATTATTTATGTAACATAGATTAATATTGTTTCATGTTCTACCTGACATTTCAGATTAAAAAATGATGTTGAAATAGAGATGGGTTGGGACTGAAATACCGTGTACAACCACTCTAGTACTTGGAAAGCAATGTGTTAGGTTCTTAGTACCAAAGCTCACAAAGGAAGTCAGTTTTCACTTCCATCTTGTTATGTGCTGGGTGGAACAGAGAGGGAAATGAGCTTGAGAGAAAAAAAAAAAGGGAAGAGAAACAGAAAAAGGGCACAACAACAACAAGCTCTGTGCATCCTCGACCCTTAGTGCTGAGCTGCAGGAGAAGGGATGCCACAGAAGCCCTGTTTCGGTAGCAAGACAGGGAAGTCTCTTTTCAAGCTGCATCTAACAAGATCGTTAGCCCCCTTTGAGCTATATGCTGACATAGAGGAGGCCCTGTGTTTTCTCACTGTTCTGGGACAAGCAAACTCCCAGATAACATCTAGAGTAACACTTAGCATTTCTGGCATAACTACGGGCTGTTTTCTGTAGAGTAGGAAGCTATGCTGGCCCACCAGCAAAGGAGGGTCTCTTCTGGGTTTTTTGAGTGAGCTTCTCTCAGCCTTTTCTCTTCTCCTTTCTCTTCCTCTCTTTCCCTTTCATCTCAGATTGACAAAGAAGCCTGGAGACAAGAGAAAAAGGAGCAGTTTAAAGGAGGTTGACAGTTATAACCCAGACCAGAAAGGGTGGAGGTGTGTATCTGTTCACTGCTGGCATGCAGCCATCATGGTTATCAGCTTAATAGCATAACTTAACAGCAAGAATTACACTCATGACCTTCTGCTCCAACAGCACAAGCTTCTATCACTTGAGCTAAAAGAGACTCTCCATTAGTGGTTGCTCATTGTCACAGGGCACGTATCCCTCTCTTGGGCCAACCACTTACAATGACAAGATATCATAGCACTTGGAACAGCTCTGATTTTGTCCAGCAGAGGGAAGTGGATAGACACAAACACTAACTCAAGATGTTAGAGAGATATCATCAACATATTAACCGCATCATGCATGATTGGCAAAAGGCGTAACGATTGCAGGAGAACCTTGCGTTTCTCACCGCTGCCAAAACCTCCATGTTGACTAAGGATCACTTCCACTAGAATTGCTGCTTCTTGCACTGTAACTGTTCTTTGAATTACAGAGCTGCCAGAAAAGAGTAGTCTGGATCACAAACCAATTTACCTTGTTGCTGAAAATAACACCTTGCTGTGTCATGAGCAACACTCATTAGGTTCAATTTTTTAAATTAGGCTCTTGAGGGAAGAGGCCTGTTGAAAAATACCTTTAAGTCAGAGCTGGCAATAACTTGTATTTCAAAAACAGGTGCCTTTTTCCTTGGAAAGAGGAATGGAATAGGAAATTGGGTAGTGTCACAGAACTCCTCCAAAGCATTTGGATGCTGGATTTCCGCTTCAGTGTCGATCAGTATTTCTTGGGTAACATGATAAAAGCAAAATATTTCAGAAGTAGCTCTTTTCTAGATGGCTGTTTACTTGCTTGCACTAGCCGTTCCCTGGGGAAAAAGGCAGTTACTGAACTTAGAATTGCCCCTTGTCAGCTTTAGCTATGCAGGTACTACCCACACAGTAGGGAAAAGAAGAAAAAGTGTTTGTCTGTTCTGGAGTCATGTGTTTGACTTACGTGTCCTTTTTTAAGAAGACCTTTAAGGCGAAGATGTATGATATAGCGATAAGCACACTGCTGTACCATGGAAATGTGACCAAATGTATCAAATATTCCCAAGCATGCTGACAGGCAATCGTCAGCCCAAGCTTTCTTTGGAAAGCTTTCTCTGTCCCTTGAAGCAGTCCTCTCTTTCTCTTTTAATGCTGAGTGATTCTGCAGAAGGTCCACCAGCTATTTTACTCTTCATTGGGTTAGTTAGAGTGTCCAAATTTTAAAAGATGCCAGCTGGCTTGCAACCAGCCATTTATAGATGATCTCCTGTTCCAGAGCCATTTTTTCCTCACCAACTTTGGGTGTTTCTCATCTTCATCCCTTTCTGTACAAAACTCTGAAGTCCCTGTAGAGGTTTCATACCATCCTGAAGCCTTCATCAAATGGTGAATTGGTATTCTGTTAGGCTGTCAGAAAGGATTAGGAGGAGGGATCTATTCTTCTTATTATTCTCATTCTTTAATGACAAGTTACGTTGCCAGCCTGTCCACTAAATCACATTAGGCAAGGACTAATTTACCTTTTCATACCGAAGTAAAGAGAAACCAGAAAAAAAAAATCTCCCACTTAAGACATGTGTTGAGAATTCAGATAATTCCTGTGCGACTGGAATTTTATTTTCAGAGTTAGTATTTTGTTAGTATGAAAATGTATATTACCCCACCTGTTTGTTTTCTTTTATTTTGGAAGTGTATGTACACCTACGTTAAGTAATTGTGAAGCTTTAAAACCATTCACATGAGAATTCATCAAAATCTTGAAGAATTAATGTTTTGACACATGTATTTTCATAGAGAAATTTTCAACTAGTTCTATGAGAATCTTATTCACATTCTTTGTCAGGGATGATCTCTTTCATCCTCGCAAAAGGAGTTTGGGTTTAGCTGGAAACTAAAGATGCTATGTTTACCAGCACTATTTTCACCTTTATGTATATGTGTAGAGCTCACATTGCAGCCAGTAGCACTGCTCATGGGTGTAAACATGAAGGCTGATACATACATTCTCTAAGATGGAGTCCTTGGAGAAGGAAGAAACGTGTATTGCAATGTTAGAAACCTGATTATAAACCCAGTGCTCTTTGAGTGTAGACTACTTCCCCATGTCTAGGGGCACGACTGGATTTCAAAGGAGAAAGGGGAGATGCCTTGAAAAGTGGGAGGGGGGAAGAAAAATAGCCACAACTGGCTTGATTCACCCCAAAAATTATCCTTCTGTGCCTATCACTTACATGTTTGGAGTGCTGGCAAAATGACAGGGTTGATGCAGCCCTTTGTGTTTTGTCATTATGGTGATGTATGTAGTGATGGGACAGATTAGGTGAATTGCCAGAATATGATTGGCAAATGTAACCGACGCAGGCAGTTGTGATTGCACTATCCAAATACAGAGCTAAGAGGGTTCAATGAGTGTTAATGCTGTGCTGCATCCTGCAAGACTAGAATGAATGCCACACATTTCTAAGTGTAAGAAATTCAGCATAAATAGGACATTCAATTATTTATGAATAGACTCTAAGTCAGTGATTAATTAGCATTTTAAATATGGTTGATTAACACATTAACCCTATTTTATGAAAACTCTTTTAAAAGATACATATTACATGTGCTTCCATTTGATTTTTACATTTCTGATGTCTTTCATCTGTTAGATTACTGTGTCCTATAAGACTTTCTAGAACGTTTAATTATTTACTTTACAAATGCAGGATGTTATAATGATATTTGTAAAGAAAAAGCTAGGATAATGAATATACAATACAGTATTAGAGGCTTTCTCAACTGTTGACAGGAGGTTAGGGGGGTATGGGTGGAGGAAGAAAGAAAATCAAAACAAGATAATAATGTTGCACTAGATGTATACAAGTGAATATGCAATAAGCATTGGGAATAGTGTACAAAAGCAATAACATAATTTATCATTCTGTATGAAAGAACCATCTGAGGTGCTTTTGTCTGTATTAAAGGTAATGTTTGGAAGCCTTCACTGGAAAGCAGAATATAACCTAGAAAATGTTACAGAAGAAAACATTTACTTGTTTAATAACAAGTTATTTATTTCTATTATTAATTATTCATCCATCTCTCAGCGATTACTAGCATACTAGCTGCTGTTGTACCAAGGGCTGGGATTTAACTGCCAGACCTAACAATGAAGAGAAGTTGAACATATTTAAACCTTGTAAATAGAGGAGAAAGGAGGGAAAGTCCCCCCACATCAGTAGGTCAGTTAATTTTAAACTAGTTGTGTATGTGTAGATTGATCAAGTTCCAGAGTTGCCTAATGACCAAAGATATCTCTTTCCTGTATATCTGGCCAGCAATCTACTTACTGTTCTCATGTAATAAAGTGAAATTATGCTGGAAGTGAAACTGTCAGAATTGGCCTTTTTTGGAGGTCTTGACTCATGACGTACTGAACGCTGAAGTCATTCAACCTTCAGAGCACTCAGCATCTTATAAGGGTCCCTATTTAAAGTATGCACCTGCTCCTCTGCAGTAAATACCACAAACAATATTCATACGTGAAGGCATATGCTTGAACAGGTTGTATAACTGGCTCTGTTTCCATTTCTGTAAAAGAGTATTGCAACTGGTAATGTTAGAGTTGACTGTTTCCCCCTTACATTGTGAAGGAAAAAAAGCCCTGCCAAGATCACTTCAAACTGTGCTTGGAATTTTCCGAAGTTAAGCTGTGCGTAGAACAAAAGGGAGGGAAATGCATGGTACTGGAAATCGGTCAACTAGCTCTTCAGCTGAAAAATTCCTTATTAGCAGGGAAATTGCTAAGGAACAATACAGATTTATGGACCAAGGTAATTGAGAAAGGACAGAACTGAGGATTCTTATCTATCTTAATCAGTGAGATTATTTGTGCAGTGTGAGAAGCACTTTGTCTATACTTCTTGTATACTTCTTGTATACAGAAGCAAACTAGCTGTTAATGTCGTTGTCCTGCTACGCAGGTCTAAGGGCCTGATTTTCTCCAGAAATTCCTCCTTTTCAGTAGCGTTATTTTGCCATCAAAACTATTCCTAACCTTCATAGTATTGTCTTTCCTAGCTGAAAAAAACAGGTACTTAATTTTTTAATTTGCTTATTTGTGCTTTAAGTCTGGAAGTACAGGCTAATCTATTTCATTTTTTTTTTGACTGTAAGATTATGTCCATGGAGGTAGCCACATCAAAGTGAAGGTCCGTATCTATAAAAGTTAGGAATTGGAGTATCTGGACAAGGAGCATGCGTTCCATGAGTTAGGGGACTATATGCAAGGGTATGTGATTACCATATATCAGGAGGCTTGTGGAGCAAGTTCAGTGAAGTCATTATGATGATATCATTGCTGGTAGCTGTTACTTTACATTACTAGTGGCCATTACTGTAATCTAAATGGACATTGGGAGGAGATTATGGTGAAAGGTGCTAATGGCTTGCACATTAGAGGTCATTAACATGTAAGCACCCAGGATGAAAGTCTATGTACAAAGAGTTAAATAAATTGTGCAGCAGTTTCCCCCAGGGAGTCATTAAAGGTATTATGCAAGTTTAAGTACTCTTCTTTATCTAGGCTATTAGACCTTTCAAACTAGGAGGTCTAAACGAAGAGCTTCTGAGTAGTGGTTTTCCCAAGTGTAAAATCAAGCCTGTGGGCTGGGGCTTGAGGGGTGGTGGGTGAGAGTGGAAGACAGTGTATACTTTAAGCAGGTAAATCTGTATAGTTTAAGCAGGTAAATCTGTCAGATTTCTCAAATGCTGGAGAAAAAGAATAAAAAAATGCTAAATGTGTGCAGGTTTTGCGTTCAAGGGAAGAAAGTGCACCTCTCAGGGCTTTACTTTGGAATACAATCAAATTACCGGCCTTATCCTGAGCTGAAAGGTTTGCTGGATTATTGCAATATTTTCTTTCACTTTTTTTTTTAATCTAGTAGGGTAGCAATATGCAGAGTGCAAGTATTCTAGCAATGTGAGTATCTGCTATCATAAAGATTTTTTAATACTATTAATGTAAAACATTAGGCATTGCCAAAATCCTACTGTTTTCACTCCCTGGCTTGAATAAATAATGGAAGACAGGAGTAAGTAGAAAAGGGAAATAAATTCTTCCTCTCAGCTGAGGCTCTCTTTGCAGAGATGTGTATTTTCTTTCTCCAGTATGCCTCCAGAGCTCATAGTAAAAGTAATTCAGAAACTTCAGCTAGCACACAGGGCAGCAACCCAGCTCTGTTTGTGGGAAAGATCCACCTTACCGCAGAGTAGTGTATGCTGTCTGCTTGTTACAACAACTCTCTGTAGACTGGAGTTTATTTTCAGACGTTTCCATTCATGACCAACCGAGATACACATGCAACGGTGGCATATCTAACCAAACTGAAGAGTTAACCAAGAGTAAGGGATTTTGTTAATGAGCCTTACTTGAATTATCTGATTGAAAGTATATGGCTGAGTCAAATCTATCTACTTGCAGAAAGTTTTGCAAGACTTATGTTTGTACAAAAGTTGTTCTACCAGAAGGAGGTAAGTACTTACTAAAGATAAGCAGTTATAACCAAAATAAAACCAAAGAGTGTGAGGCAGTAGAGCGGTAAAACAGAGTGCTGCGGTTAGGGATAAGAAACAGATTCCCTTGGGGTAATTCTGTATGAATCTGGAGTGACAGTTAAACTCACTTGCAAATACCTACCATAAATATTCAGGAATCCTGGTCCCAAGCCCTCCATACAAGTCTTGGGGTATGTAGCCAGAGAATGACCATCTCCAGTCTTGCCCCAGGGACTAGGTTACGCTCCCAGTGTGGCATGAGCCCACAAGCTTGTTTACATTGAGTCTTGTGCTGAAATGAAGTCAGGATGTTACTGAAGTGCACACATGGGCCCAGAAAGGTTTATCTCCCAGTTTAGGCATAATCTTCAATGCTTTAATGCAACTGTGTGATTAAGGCATGGACTAGAGAGGAAGAGGACAGTATGAAATATTTCCACACAGGTTTTATTGAGGGTTCGTAGTAGCAAAAGAGAAATAATTTGGGTTTTGTCTTACAATGTCTTTAGTCTTCAAAGGCTGCAAATCCTATAATTAATTGACAGGTAGAAAACAGGCTGTACAGAAGTTAATTCACTAGGGACTACAATTGCTGTGCCTGTGCCCTCAATGCCTGTTACAGTCCTGATCCAAAGTCAGTTGAAGCCAATCGATCAGGCCCTAATTGCACACTGATTAGTATCGCTGTGCTTGGCAGCATAGTAAATCTTTAAGAATTAGGAGCCACTGTGTTTTTTGGAGTAGTTCTTTTCACCATTATATGTGACTGATAACTTGCAGTGGGGTTTAAACACAAATATCATATTATTGAGAGACAACACTGTGTAATTGTTGCCAAGATAATAGATGAAATAGCTCAACTTCCACTGGAAAAGTTTCAAAGGTTGAAAAGTTTCAGACAGGCATTTTTTGCAGGTGTAATGAAAGGATCAGCATGTATTTCCCCCAAAGGCTTTCATTTTTCATTTTTATCCTTAAGAGAAGCCAGTGGCACTTCCTGGGTATTGTCACTGACTAAGGCACAAAAGAAGGAGAAAAAAGAAACAATTGATAAAAAAAAAAAAAAAAGAGAGAAAGAAAAAGTGAATCAAAACATGACTTCTTGTTTTCAAGAAGAAGGGCCAACTTTTACTTTATAGTAACAGCTTTGAGATCAGCAGCTGTGGGATTACATGGCAGAGGTTTGTAAAAAAAATCAATAACTGCTGCTGTTTGGAGAGAGGGAAAGAAAGGACAGCTAACTAGACCAGATTGTAACAGTTCTGCAAGCAGTCACAATGCTCACCTTACAACAGCGCAGCCCTGCAAATTATTAAATAATAAATCACAAAGTCGAACAGTCTTGGGTGGACAGAATGCGTTTGACTGTAAAGCAGACAGAGGCCTATGAATTATTCACATCTCAAGCAAAGATAAAACAAGCAGAGAAGAAATGAGAAGAATTCTTCCAAACAGGTTCTCCTGTACTGAAATATACCTTTTGATTACTGATACATATTTGGGGATTCAACCGGTCAAAGTCATGCCAGAACTAAGAAGAAGGAGACAACTGCAACCTAGGTTTAGTGCTATGGGAAAATCCTGGCATTAATAAGTAACTTCAGAAGTAATGTGCCTGTGAAATATCATTTTGCAACATTAGTATGTTAGCAATTAAGGGGGAAAAAATGGATCTCGGAGACTAATTGTCATAAAGTGTCAAGGTCCCAAGTATTTAATTTAGTGAGTTAAAACTTTGTAAGAGCTTATTTTAATCAGAACGGCAAGCTGAAAGCTGAAAATCTGCTTATGAAAATGGTGGGAATCTTATGTTTTGATAATTTTAAGCATCTGAGCTGAAAAGGGAGGAAAAGAGTTAAAGCTCGTCTTCAATATAAAGACAAGAAGAAAAACAGAATTCTCCATTCTGGACTGTGGGTTTTTATTACTGGTTTATAACATTTAGGTTATTTGAACATAGCTAATGTCTGTGACTTACAGAGGAAACAAAATCGATCAAAACACTCATTTTCCTTTGAAGGTGGTTTTCTTTTTTCACCTAGCAGAATTTCAGGCTTACAACACTGATGTATTGATATAGCAGAAGAAAATATTTATGGCCAAATCCTGCTGACACCGACTGAGGCCAGAGCATAACACTCTTGGGGCTGTACTGGTGACATGACTCCAGAATCTGATCCATTCTACGTTTCTAGAGAGGTAAATGGTTTAAAAAGGGCTTTACCCCACCAGATCTGCGTGGTTTAAATGATGATCTTTGTTTAAAACGCGCTCTCTTAAAATTGGCTTTATGTGTATAGATAGTAGGGATGCCTTCTTTATGAGTGATAAGGTTTCATGAAGGATGGAAACATACTGCTGATGAGCCTCATGCTGTCTGAAGCTACAGAAAACCACCTCTCCTTTATTCTTTGCTTCTTGAAGACCAAGTCTGTGAACAAACCTGCTTGTGGGAACCTTTCCTGTGACTGCAGTTGTGTTACTACATTTAGGAGCAGTGGTGAAGTTGGTGTGCCTCATCTTTCAATCTCTTTGCGTATTACTGAAAGCTTTATTTTTGCAATAAGAGGGTGTGATGAAGAGAAAAAGGGATGGGGACCTAACTCAAGGAAGACATGGCTAATCCTGCTGAAGGCCCCTGTACAAGTGCACTGGAGTCCCACCAACTGGTTGGAAACCTGCAGATTCCAGTAACTGGAAGCAAATGCTCTCAGTTTTCTGAGCACCAGCTCTTCCAGTGTCTGGGCCTCTGAGAGTTTCCCATAAATGTGTGGCCTGATAAGGAACAGAGGTGCTTTACTAGCGTAGCTGCCGCAAACTGCAAGCGCAGATGAGAAAGCAGCACACGCCAGCTCCCGAGGATGGGAAGTCTGGTTTGCGGCACGAAGGTGGGGCCTCCCTCCCCACACCTTCTCCAGAGTCAGTCCCCTCATGCCTGTTTATTCCCAGCCCACAGATGGTCCTTTCATCTGAAACATGTAGAATTGTTCAGGTCAGTCTTCCAGCCTCCTGATTTCCTGCACTCCAGGCAAATCAGTATCGACCTGCCCGTACCCCGGCAATGGCTGTGTCCAAACCTTGCTCCTTGCATTCCAGACCAATAATTCCCCCAGCTTTTCTCTGCAGTCAGCTCTGTGCCTCCTCATCTTGCTCCCAGCTGCCCTTGCTTGAGAACCAAGTATCCTCTTGTGCCGCTGTGTGATTCTTCCTGAGCTAGAGGGTTGCCAAGCCAGCTATGAGTTGATTTTCACAGAGGTGAAAATCACAGAGGTACAATAAGACTAGGGAACAAGGTATGCAGTGTTGTAATTTAAAAGAGTTTTGAGAGGTATGCAAATGATCAGTGATAATACAGGGGTAAAAGTGATATATAGCAGAGCTTCAAAGAGGCTTCAACTTGATAAAAGCAAATCTAAAACAGTGAATAAAAGCAACTTGAAAGGTAAATGGCCAATATAGCCAGCTGTGAGAAGGTGTTACTCCACGGCTCCATGTAGCCTGTAGGAGAGGTGGGAGTTCAAATGAGAAACTTTAGTGACTGAGATGAAGGGAGACCTGAAGGAATTGTAGCTACAGAGCTAGCAACTTCTCTTAGGTGTTTTAAACAGTGCGGGACATACCGCATCTGACTGAAGGGTGCTGATGCATCTGTGGAGCAACATCAAATTCGCTCTGGTGTACCAGAGCTAAGCAGGTAATTTGCTGGTATCTGCTTGCCAGCAGCCAGGAAATTATGCATCATATAGCTGCTTCTTTATGCATTTAATGCATGGGTTCAAGTTCTAGAAATGAGTTTGTAGTTTTGGATTAAAACTTCAGTTCTTATAAGTTATAGATTCCTGAACAACGGATGGTCAGGGGAAAGCATAAGATTAACCAGAGGATATACTGCACTGGTGTCTTCTAAATATTTCAGGTGAACAACAGACAACTTTAGTAGCAACTGAAGTTGATCAAGTTTCTGGACTTCTGGAAGTATAAATACAACTTGCAGTTACCAGCCTTTTGTTCAGACCCCTGCCATGGCAGCAGGAAGTTTCATCTTTGCTTTAAATCCCTTAATTAGGTTTGCCAACAATCAGAACCCAGGCTTGGAAAATTTATGTAGAAGATGGCCATAACAGTGAGGCTTCTTCCTCTACAGTGCTTAGGAGAGAAGGAAGCTTCTTTTTTTTTTTTTTTTTTTTTGGGGTAAGTGAAAGAAAAAGTAGTTCCGAAGAGGGCCTTCTATTAAAATGTGCCAGTGATATTGATGGCTTCCATAAATCAGACAAGCAATTTGGGTGTATGTTTAGCCCTATATGCTCAATATTAAAGCATGTTAAAATAGCATCTTCTAGAATATACTGTATATACTACTAAGTTTTAGGCAGTGGAAGGATGTTTTTACTGTTGCTTTTTTCATTAAACAGTAAACCAAAAGAACTTGAACAAAAATATCTTTAAAAAAATTTTAAAAGGTTTTTTGTGGTAACATCAGGTCTCTTTGCTGCACATATGCATCTTTGTTTAGGAGTATATATCGCTGTTACTTCCCTTGCCTCCTGGTTTAATTGATGTCGCCAGTAGATATTTTCTGTCTTTGGGGTATTATGCAGAGAAAGTACCAGCAGCATAAGCCTTGGTTACGCTGGAGGAGGAACTATCTGATAAAGAAAAGGTGAAACTTGTTTTAAAACGTTTCATTTTATCCTTCAAAAAAATAAGTGAGCACCTGCATAATGTGCCCTGGTGAGTACTATCAATTAAAGAGTTGTGAAGTGGAGATTAGAAGATTATTTATAGTGCTGTTATATAATGGCTTAGATGGGCTGCACTGGAGAAATTAACATGACAGAGGGATGGAAATCATATTAGAATTTGGACTTACTTGAAAGTCTATGAAATTTTATTAAAAAAATACCATTCAGAGTAAACACTAATGACATGCCTTTTTATTGATGTTTAATTCAGAAAAGAAGTTAATGCATGCCTTGAAAAGCAAAGAAGGACTGCTTTATGCTTAATAATTTGCTTAAACAGAATTTCATACAGGAAATTAATTTGCTCTGAACAACTAGAGGACTTTCTAGCAAGGAAAAAAAGTTATAGCATTAGCTTCTTTTCTGAATACCAGTGCTCCTCAGTATGTGTGAAGTACTAAGAACTGGTTGAATGAATACAGTTAGAAACTTTTGGTGTGAACACAGTAGTTTGGCGCCTTGGTTTTTGGACATGCTGTTTGCTTCTGACCATCCTAAGAAGGGCAAAGGCCATTCAAGCTGTGTGTGTGGCCATGGTATTGAAAAGGTTGGCAGAGATCTCCCAACCGTCATAAAGAACAAAATGCAGGAACTCTTGTAGTCCCCAAAGTCCAGTGTTCGCCATAGTGCACTCTCAAAATCCAGGCAACTTAATAAATGAAAGGTTTTTAGAGTGCTAACTTAGCCAAAATCTGTGATTAGATTCAGTTGCTAAATCAAGTCAAGTATTCTTTGATGGTTTTATACAAATCTATTACCTATGCTTCTGTGTAAAGCTCTCCTTTAACATGGCTACCTTCTTCACTGCAAAAAGGAGCGAATTGGATAATTATGATAAATTCTCCAGCTTAATCTGGTAGCTGTAAGTAAAATTGAAAGATCTGAACTAAGATATAGGAGGAGTGAAGTATAAATAAAACAGAAGAGAAAAATCAAATAATTATCTGCAAGCTAAGTACATCCAGGTTTTACTGTTTTATGATCTTATTTTATTTTGGCAAATAAAGATATCTATATTCTTCTTGGGAAGCACAGGTACTTTGCTTTGCTAATACCTCTAATACTGCTTTCTTCAAAGCAAGGAGCCCCTTGCCTCTGGAGCAAGCGGGCTGCACACGCAGCTGCCTGAGCCTGGACACATACCCACTTGCTCCCACGACTCACAACAGTCACTGAAGGATTCTTTTTAAAATTAAAAATATTGTTTAAGGTCAAGCTGGGCATTTTGGTTGGTTCAAAATAAAGCATTTTACTTCTTTTGGGGAATGAGATAGCTCTTGTTTAATCTTTTCTTTTAATTTAGAGCTATACTTAAATGAGAACAATTTACCTCAGAACTGTAAAATTTTTGTTTCAGAGTGTCAGCTATTTTTTTGTATATGCTTTCTTCCCTCATTTACCTGTGGAATCGTACCATTTGCTGCATTTTACTCAACTTCAGTAGTAATTTTGTCTTCTCCAAATCTTGATTTTTTATTTTTTTTTTTGCATTTATTAATTTTTAAAATTGTCTCCTTTGGTATGTAAGCTGTCAAAACTGAATTTCTGGTATGAAAAGCAAGGTGTCTAGCAACAGCAAAGTATATAATATTGAGCTTTTTTAAAATAGGAAATATCTTAGGGTAACGAACCTGAAAGAGTCCCGTCAGCAGGGGGGTTGTCAGATAATCTCTTGCAGTTGGGACTAATGAAACAGTTTATCTTGTGGTCTATAGTTAAGAAGTGTGGTTGGTTTTCGGAGCACTGAGTCATTCTAGAGATCTGAAGCATTTTCCATTGAAATAATTTTGTTACATGGCTTTATCCAAAACACTGTCTTGTTGAAAGACACTTCCCCTTGACTTCAGTGCTTTGGACTGGGCTCATAATGGGGTGCTAAGTGCCAGTTCCTTTTTCAAACAGTATGTGGAGGGATAGTCTTTTTGAATCCATTGTCTTTAATTCTCAATTTGTCTTTAATTATCAAAATGAACCAAAATATAGATGCTTTCCATTCATGACTCCTATTTGAGAGAACTGCGAAGTAATTTGACGTGAAAGCGGTTGTAGAAACTGGCTCACATATTTATGTGAATCGTCTGCCTTCAAGGAGCTATCAAACAAGTTTGAAGCTGTGTTACAATGAGCCCCAAGTTCTAATTAGTGAAACTAACCTGACACATGCTTCCTCTTACCATCTTTTAAGCCAGTTTCTTCTGAGTCCTTTGGAAGTGCAAGGGAGCAGGCCTGCAAGAATTAATAATGTTGTTGCAGCGTGTCATCCTGGAGTCATTTAAATGATGTGTGTGTTCCAACACTAACCTTTGAGGTTATTATTAAGTCCTGCCACAGCAGGAGCAAAAGTCAAGAAGCAATTATATGCATGATTAGTTTGTCAGTTTTCCAGAAGTTCTTGGGCCACTGTTCATCCTGCCTGGATCATTGTGATGAGGATTTAACACGAAGTTTTGGGCTGATAATGCGTGTTACTGTTGGACTAGGCTCCCTCCAGTCATCAGCGCTCAGAGAACAAAGATAACAGAGTCATGGAAAGTAAAATGTGCTCTAAGCCTTACTTGACAAATTTGAAAGGAGGTAAATGCATTGTTTCATGGAAGGTTAAATTGAACACATGTAAGTTCTCACTCAGGAGACGGTCTCAAAACATGAGTTATGAAAAATAGTTTTGCTTCAGACTAATGCAGGAGCTGGACAAACTTTAAACAGCTTTAACTGCGCTACACTAACCTGGGTCCTTCTGGCTTTTTACTTCTGCTCACATCCTCAAAGTAACCGCTTTGTGCTGTTCGGAAAATACAGATGTGGTCTACAGTGGCCTTGATAAAAGTGTTAACTTAGGCCACCCATCTCCTGTACTGTGTGGTCTTTGCATAGCAGGCAAAGAGGGGAATCATTTAAATCATAAAGCATGATAATGCTAACTCTCCCTCACCCCTGCACACAAAGAATATAGAGACTTTACCAAAAAATTACGGAGCTTTCCTTTATGGCACTGTGATTTTTCTGCATGCACATTCTTTTGCTGTTTCAAGTCCTTATTTTCTAGTGTTGGTAGAAGGCCCTGTTAAAAACCGTGTCATGAAATCTAATTTCTCTGGGCTATCCCAGACACAAGTTTTGCGTAGGTGACGATGAAATGAATTGTCTGCTTGGCTCAGAAATGAACTTCTCACTCTCCTGTCAGGAAGCAAGGCAGGCCAAACTCATAAGCAGTTTTCCTCAATTTTTTGATTTTCCAGCAAACGTAGACAAAACTGGACCCTGATGTAGAGTTAGAATATTTGAGTGCAAACAAACCACCGGAATAGATGTGTTGGACAGGCTGAGCAGGCCATCAGGGTGTTTAATAAAGTATGGGCAGCACGTGACAGTATAAGCTATCTTGTGGGTTGCTCAGAGTTTACGAGGTTTGTTGACAATATTTATGGAACTGGAACTGTTCACTGCTGAAAGGGAGAAGGTAGGTTAACAACGTGCAAGTAGATATGTCTTTATGATGATGATAAATTATTGCTTGTAGGTTACAATGAAGATATTGTAATGTCCATCCTAATGGTTAGTGTAATGTTACTTATAAAGAAAATCAATAGATGTGTTTTAAAAAAATCAGAATGTGCTTTTTTTTTTTTTTTTTTAAAGCCACTAAAACTGGCCAGAGTTGCTGAGTTGA
>Ga0181612_152838_pt1 | contig 23954 bp, 13 predicted proteins | sample HoacroProtozoa21_FD_119630 | JGI IMG/M metagenome (GOLD analysis project Ga0181612, IMG submission 119630) | Hoatzin crop microbial communities from Cojedes, Venezuel. Combined Assembly of Gp0051906, Gp0051904, Gp0051908
CACATGTAGTTCTTCTCCCTCTCTTGATTCTTCATGATACTCATGGTGGATTATAGAAGTGAGGGGGGGGGGGGGGGGGGGGGGGAAGAAAAAAACCCAAACCACAAAATCAAAACACCTACTATCCCCAGGAGAAATGCAGCAGACCACATAAGCACTGCCTGACTCACGATGTTATCCACCAGCATCTTCTAGCAAAAGCAAGGGACGGGGAAAAACACGGGCCAGACAAGAGAGCTCTGGGCCAGCTGCCTTCTGCACCCTTTCCCCAGGGCTGTCTGCACCTTTGCCCAGCAGCCCACGGAGGACATAGCAGCCAGACTCCACCTACACAAAGTTGGCCCGTCTGGTTGCGTACATGCGCTGAGAAAGCTTCTTCCTTTCTTCCCTCCCAGATTTCAGAACCAGGACGTGGGGCACATGCAATGAATGAGCGTGGGCTCTCTTTCGTCATCGCCAAGCGGTGGTGGTAGCCCTCACTAGGATTGCGCACATCTTGGCGTGAGAAGAATTGCAATTCGTCCTTTCCCACGTCACCAAGTTGGGAGACGAGATGCAGGTCAGTAATGTGACATAGCCTCACAACCCAGAGGCAAAGCCTGTTAATACTGCCTGGGATAAAACATATGTGTTCTCCCAAGTCACGTGGGCTGTGAGCGATGAGCTGGCTTTGTAGCCTATCCCCATGGGACAGAACTTTTCTAAGTGATGCCTTGCAGTCCTCCAGGATTCACAAAGATACTCAGAAATGGGGAAACTGCCTTCAGTTTCCAGGATCCTCACAGCAGAGCTCAACGGAGGACAGGCATTTGCGAGGGAAACTGTTCTGCCATGCTGTGATGTGCCAACTGCATCAACAGTATTTAGCCCAACACTAACTCTCTTTTCTTCCAGGCCAGCCTTCAAATCAGAACTGGCAACTTAGCCAACAGACCTGGAAAAAAATGCATCAGGCAATGCATCTTTGAATAGGAAAACCCTCTTAAAAAAACAGTATCCCCATGCCTTGCCTACAGCCTGTGTTTTTGGATCTTCTTTCCTGACCAGCTCAAACTCCTAGCTCGTCAAAGAACTGGGTGTGCAAAGAAACTCGCTTTGCAGATGGTCTGAGGCAGCTCTGGGAACATCTCAGACATACTGCAGAACAAAATCAGCAATCATTTAAATTATTCCCAGGAGTCCGTGAGTGACATTTGTTCCAAATAGAAGGAGCAGTGGCAGAAGGGGTGTAACTCCCAGGCCTTTCCTCTCTAAGACAACTTCCCAAGGCATCTCTCAGGATGTCTCCCAAGAAGCGTTTATTAGAAACCAGGAGAGCACAGAAGAGTCTCTCATTCTCTTGCCAACACAGCAGCCTGAGTGGTGCTGAGCTTAGAGGCCCTGGGACAAGGCAGTTCAGATGAAGGTATTAGTAAGAGGCATCTGGGGAATGTTTTGGCTGTAATTTTAAGACGTGGAAGAACTGGGGAGAAAGGTGAGGCCAGTGAGAGAGCAAAAATTAGGTCTAGACCAACTGCCTACGAAGGTCGCAGCACTTTTGGAGCCTATTTCTCAGTCTTTTTAGACCCTCCCCACCCTCTGAGCACCACGTGCGTGCCCCAGCATGCTAGTCCTGAGTGTTTTTAGGAGGACCTGAGACCAGCCCCACCATGCTGGCGGCAGAGGGCCAGCCGGCTTGCAGCTCACCTCTCTGAGATGAGCCCCAAACCTGCTTCAGCCCCAGCAGCGCCTTTTCAGAAGCATCAGCATCACTTTTGCCTCCTCAAGACCTTCCAGCCTTGGGGAGGTTGATGCCTGCACTATGCCTACGGAGGTGCAAGCAGTGCAAGCAAGGAGCCATCTGCAGCACCCTGCCCCACTCCCTGGAAGATGTTCTTCTGGCCAGCTCTCTGTCTGTCTGAAGCACAAGACAGCCAGCTTCACGGCCTGCTTTTCCCTAAGTGGTAAACTCTGCACCGAGACAGCCAGGCTTGGCTGGCTCATGGAGGATGCAAGAGGCAGGAAGGGGGAACTGCTTCCTAAGCATGTTCGGCGGGACCTGGGGTAAAGGAGGAGTGCATAGGCGTCATGCTGTCTGGCGAGGAGCGATGGTGTCAGGCCGGACTGCTCTGGCATGTGTTTGTGACAAATGGTTGACCCCCAGGAGCTGGAGAGTCAGGCTGGAGCACGCATGCACGGCCACACATTGTCTCACCCCCCTCCATACCATCTCACTGCTGCTCGAGGGGTGAGCTGGAGGGAAGGCAACTAGCAAGTCAGGACACCACATGTCCCAAAATCCATGCCTCGTGGGCAGTATTTTGCATCCAAAAAAAGACCACACCTATCATGCTTTTTGTTTGCTGCCTGCCTGCTTGAGCATGATGGCTGTAGACAGTGCTTTTGCCTGTTCAAAACACCAGGCTGAGGGGACCAGCTTCTGCTGACAGGTGAGCAGGGGATGGAGGAGGGTGCCTGAGCAGCCCATGCTGGTGGAGCTGCACCAATGCATGGTTGTCCTCATCTCCATCCTGATGTGGCCAGTCACTCATCAAACATGCAGAGCCTGGCACTGGTGCAGTAGGGTGGCAAGGTGTCTTTGCAAACCAGGGTCCAGGAGGGGAGTGGGCTCTGTAGCTGTGCAGGTCCCACTGAATGGCAGTGGAGGTGAGGAGAGCCCTGCCTCTAAACACAGTCTGCCTTTGGGGTGCGACTGGGGCTGCAAGAAGTAAAGAGGGCTGTTGGGATGACAGTGGTTTCTGGCGTGCTGACATCCCTGTAACAGGACAACATGGACAAGGTCTGCACAGATTAAAATAGTCAATGGTGGGCATGAGCTCAATAGCATCTTGGCCATGAATTCACAACAAATAAATCTCCTTTCACACAAGGGAGAACTCTTTTGTTTTCAGCCAGAGGCTGAAAATCCATTTGTAGCTAAGGCCAAGTAAATATGCATTGACTTTCTGCCTTTTAGAAAGATATTTCAAAAATCATGTTTGAAAGTATCCAAGAACTTGTGCCAAGAATCTTCCATGGGGAAAAAATTACTTCACTGATTCTTTTAAATTCTAATAAGAAATGTGCCGTAAGTTTAATTTACGAATACAATGGATGAACATAAACATGAAATGATGTGAACTTTTCCCTATATCTGTTGGAGAGCTGGAATTTAGTTCCTCGTGCTAGGGATGATTGGATGGGTAAAACATTTTGGAATATCCCTTCTTCTTACTTCACACCATTACAGAACTTTTGCCTGGATTACCAGCTAATAGAAAGCTCTAATTGCTCTGATGACTAATATTTGAGTAAGGATTTGCCTGTTGGGGGAGACAGCAGCGGCTAACAACTGACTCATCTCATGAGGTCCCTTTTATAGGCAAGTATTTATCTTATTCTCGCTATTACTAATTGCCCACTGAGATTGGGTTCTGAAAACAGTAGATCCAAGCGTAACAGTGTTTTCGTGTGGATACACTAAGGTCAGGAAAGCTACTCTGCATCCACCAGAGCTCCCCACTACCTCTCCTTGCGACAGCTAAGCCTGGTCTGGCCTTTGGTCAAAGAGACACCAGATGGTTTCCAGCATTCTGGACAAAAAAGTAAGGCTAAAGTCATGAAATAATTGGCTAGTAATGCTTCATGTTGACCTTACTCTGATTTGAGTCCTTGTAACATCTTTTGAACAGGAGTCCAAGTCCACTTTGGTGCCCAAGCTCACCAAAACATTTTGATAACAGCAGGGGGTTCCCATGAGACCCCCGAGCCGACCTGTGCTGGGAGGCAGAGGAGGCTGCCCTCATCCTCCCCTGGCAGCGAGGGCGGTTGCAGCACGAAGGTTTCCACTGCTGGTCCCAGAGTGCCTTACAGCACTGTCAAACAACCCCGCCGGGGAAGCCAGCCCGTGCACGCTCCTTGCCAAAAAGGCCCATGTTGTGGGCAGCCAGATCCTCTGGGAGAGGCAGGGCGCAGAGCTGCTGAGCTGCCCTGAGAACAACCTGGGTGCGTGACACCCACACCTTGGCATCCCAGGGCCAGGCGTATAGCCTTTAATCATCCCTGACCTGCGTCTCACCTTACAGCGTGCATTCACCTGAAGAAACCTGGGTTTGATCTGCTAGGACATACTACACCTGGCTAAACAGCGGGTGTCAAAATAAATGCAACCTCTTCTGAAGGTTTGGGGAAATCAGGGGTGAAATTTGTTGCCAGCCTGTCAAACTAAGAGTAAACACTAACTTATTTGTATGTAGCTGGGTCAACGATTCATTAGTTTAGCCCCTGGGGCTATGTTGCTAACTGTTCTTTCAAAGCAGGGTGAACAAAAGGTCTGAAGGCTAGAAATAGCCCATATGGATCCCAACTGGGAAGTTATGGACAGTCTGAAGAAAAACAGTGTGGAGAGTTACACCATCTTAAATGATATGAAATTGTACCCTTTGATTTATGTATCCCCATTTTTAGTGTTCCCTAGAATATCTACTTGCTACACTGATGAAATGTTGTTCAACAACCACAAGACTTAAAGCTCTGATATGAAAAAGTTGGGTATGTCCAGGGATATAGGTAAATTGGCCTTAAGACAGAGAATCAATGAAGGGAAAAAATGTCTCCCATACAGAAGAGGAAATTGTTTCTGATGCGTAGCCTTTGGTGAAGGTGTAGATGTTGCATCTGCTGCTTAGAGTCCTTCTTGCTATGCATTGCCAGTCTGAAAAGCCTGGGGTATTTAATAACGTTATCCCTCTTCAGCAAGAAAGTTATCCATTGTTTCCACTGAAAGGCTGCTCTTGGGAGAATTTTGAAAAGTCCTTCCGCAGGTGAATGAAATAAATCACAGATGGAGGCAGGCTGCTGATTTGGATTCAGTTACTTTTATACACATGTACTCTGGTGGTGGTAATCCAGGAAGCCAAAGAATACAAGAGAGACTGTAGATTAATACACCTCATTCGAATGTATTTGAATAACCTTGTTTCACCTTTGTATATTTGTGATGAGAGAGATTTGTTAATCAGACTTTAACACTGTCAGAGAAAAAAGAAATCTTTGAAATAATTTAGCTATTAGGATTATCTGATTGCCAGTGAGCATGAAGGGTTAAACAGAAAAGCTCCATTTTCCATGTAAAGGGAGATAGGAGGTGCCTTCATGACACAAAGATTTATCTAAAAATCAAATGCACACCAGAAGGTGTATGGCTGCCGCTTGGCACCTTCTAAACCCATCTATTTGTTCATTTCTGTGCAGCTGAGATCTGTTAAAGGCATTCCTTCAAAATAAAATAAACTCCTCTTCCAGCATATTTATTTCTCAAAGATGAACCAGGTTAACTTGTCTGAACCATTGCCAAAAACTGCTGCAGATCAAATACATTTACTTAACAGAGTCTTTCACAGAAGAGTTGTGCTGATAAACGGACTGGACATATGGAACTATGCTGTGTAGGCAGGTTTTTAAAATGTTTTTTCTTCAAACTTGGTGAGAAGAGTCTGACGCACCACTATCAGTTTATTCATTTGGAAGAGTTAAGTCTCAAGCTGGATGGCTGCTGAAAGCCTGCAGCAGTTTTCTAACCTAAGGCTGGGCTGGCCATTTTCATGCAAATGATCGGATTAAGTAAGACATATTGGACGCTGACACAGCCATCTATTTAATCACAGCTCCATTTAATTGGAGCTCCAAGCAGGGAGGAGACTTCAGTGTCTCGGACCTCTTCACCACTAGGAAGACACTTTGCTTTTGCGATTTAGGAGGAATTAAATGCTGTTGGCTTGCTCAATACCATGTCAGTGTATGCTGGTTTAGTCTGTCCCCTTTTAGCATATAAACTTAAGGCAAACAAGTGTAAATCAAGCTTAGGCCAGTGAATTTGGGGAACTGTCCTTCTGGCCCCTGAAAGCCTCTGGAGTTGTGTTTGCAGCCCCAGGGTGGTGACTGCGGAACCGGTGATGCATGAAGCCTCTACAGGAGCAGAGGCTTGTGCTCAAGGCATGGTGCCTGGGCTCGTCCAGTGCCACTGAGAAGCAAGACCGGCACTGTACTGCCCTGCCAGCTGCAGAAGTACCTGTTTGCTTGCAGATAGCTTGAGAGTCCGTAGCTTGACACAGGATTGTAGCATATAGTTTCACCATTGGAAATCTGCTGACAAACCAGCCTCTAACCACTACTAACCTAGTTACTCCCATACAGACTCAGTTGTCCCCACTCAGCGCAAGGGCAACAACACCAATATAAAGTTAAGGATTTATTTAGAATAAAGGCAATATAGAAAAGAAAACCCCAAAATTATCTCAAAACAAAACAACTGCCTGCCAGCTTACTGGCTGTCTAGTCACCTTTCTCATGAGCATCTTTGTGGGTTGTGCCTTCCCACTCAGATCAGAGGGACCCAGTCTCATGGTGCCCTCTCTAAACTGAAAATCCATCTCCCTCTCCAGCTTCACAGATGATGTCTTTCAAAGGCCACTTAGCCCACTTAATCTCCCTTGTTGTTTTTCAAGTTTGTGCAGAGATACTCTTATCTGGGAGAACATTGCATTACCTTCCTGGTTGGTCTTCCAGCAGCTCCCAATAAATTAGTGCAGGAGAGGCGATAGCAAATACTAGACAACATAAATGATCTGATCTGTCTCCAAAACAGTGTTTTTCAGAAATGTCATTGAAAGTATTAGGCTTTTCTATCCATAGCAACCCATGTCCACTTCATACCGTGGCATTGGCTCCATGTGGCACTCCGTTCATTAGTATGCTGTAGCATCTCATTTTTACCTAGACCAGTGCAGCTTCTGCCTGTTATCAAGCCCAACCTGCAGCCATTTATGAAGGTGGCTAGAAATCACCCCACCTAAGTTTACACACCTCCACACATAATTCCTCTGACCTATTTTACACATGTACCTCCGGATGAGATGAACTGAACCCCAGATGTACCCGTTTCTCTTCACTACTTTGAAAAAGAGCCTTGAGAACTAACTCAGACATAGACTCCTACATAGTAGACATCTCGTTTTGGACTAGAGGTCCCACTCAGTGTAGCAACGCAGTGGATTCCTGTGTGGCTCCATTCTGAGCTAGCCAGACGTACACCAGGTCCACTCAGAAAGCCATGTAGCTGTGTTATCATGGCAGCACGCCCAGGCTAATAAACCGTATCGCTGGAGGAGTATGTGGCAATAATAAAGTGACTACCTGACTTCTGGAAGGGAGTGAGCTGGGTAGAGTACGGCCTGCTCTTGTTATAAGCAGAGTGAAAAGGCAGCTGTCTGCACTTGTTTGTGTACCTTTTCTGCATTGTTTAGTCTTTATAAAAACTTGTGATTGGCACTGGATCTGTTCTGGATTCAGGATTTTGGTTTAAGCATCTGAATCAAGTGCCTTCTCTAATGTACTCATTAGGTAAATTCTACTGTATCACATTGGTGCAGAGCAAGTCAAGAAGCTTACGCCTTGCCAACTAAAATGTTATCTAGCCTACGACTTAATAACTCTCAAAAGTCTTGCCAGCTTTGCTATGAAGTGTGAAAAATTCACCTGAAGCACACAATCATGCCAAAAGAACTCTAATGCAGATACAATTATATCAGAAAAAATATCCTTCAGCTAGAGCAGTTTATTTACGACAATAAAAATTATAGTTGCTTATAGCTATATTTCATGTGCATCCTTGTGTATGCAGACACTCTTTTGTATATCATACATACACCAGCTGTTATGGTAAAGATAGACATATAGCAGACAATTATTAGTGAATACAAAGACTCTGCTGGAAGAAGGTTTCTGGGTGTGCTTTTTGTGGTGTTTGAAATGTACGTTGTGTCTATGGAAAGATTGTACGCTTTTCCCATTCTTTCTTAACAGGATATAGGTATAGTGTTCACAGGGTAGGTTTTTAACTTGCTGGGGGGTTTTTGTATGAACTAATTTAGCTAGATTTTCCTAAATGAAGAGATGTAAGCTATTCATAGCTTTTCTAGTAAACTTAGAATGAAAACAAAGTATGGTTTGATACTCAACATACAACAGTTTAAGTGGTTGAGTTTATTGGTTTGCCCAAGGCTAATTAGGGCCTGATCCAAAGCCCATTCGAAGACAGTGAGAGTCTTTCCACTGGCTTTAGTAGATTTTGGATCAGTCTTGGAGGGCTATAAAAAAAAAAAAAAGAGAGAGAATGTTGTCACAATTCACCCAAATAAATGAAAGCATCTGTCACTTATGATTTGAAACTAATTGCATGGAAAATTAGATTTATGCCCCTAGAGATCAGATGGAATCTGGATTCAGGCACTTTCTTTCTCTTCTATTTTAATATATTTCATTTTCACTTTGTTAGCTCATTTTTAAGAAATAATCTCAGCCCCTTTCTGTAAAAAGAATAGCTCTGTCCTATAAGAGCCAAACCCAGAACCGATATTCATGGTTTTCCAGGAAAGAAATTCAATTCCAGCTTTGTTATTGTGATATTTGCAAGCTTGTTTATGTGCGTGAAAAGAGAGAGGGCGAGAGCTGAGTAACCGATAAACACGGATCAGCTTTTGCTGCTTGCGCGTCCAGCAGCAAAGCGCGGGCCCTTCTGGCCGCCTCTGCCGGGTCTCCCTGCGCCCTTCCTGTGGGGGGCTTGGGGGGCTGCAGGCAGGGAACCCCTCCGGCCCTGGGACCTGCTGCTGCTCCCCATCGCCTGGGAGCCCCCACGTCAGGTGCTGCCCACAGCCCTGCTGCTCCGGGTCATAGGGGAAAGCTCTGCCATGTGGGGGGGCACAGGCGAAAGCCCCGCTGCTCAGGGGGCACAGAGGAAAGCACCCCCTCCTTACTTCTCGGATCCCAGCGCTCCGGCTCTACTCTTACTTACACTATTTAAACGACTTGCTCAGTAAATAAAATACCTTTTGAACCCGGCTTAGAAGGGATTTTTGAAGGAAATAAAGGGATTGCACATACCTTTCTTAGGCAGCCTTAGGAAACGGTTTATAAAAAGCAAGAAAGTGAAAATGAGGGACTGCTTTCAATCTCATTTTCTTGCTCAAGCAAACAAAACTCTACTTGGTTGTTTGGGGCAGATTTTCAACTTGGGCCAAGCAGATTTGCTGACTAGTCTGTTCACTACCCTAAAAAATTACTCGGCTTAAGCAATCAACAAGACTCATCCTGCCATTTCCATGTGCTCACTATCAAAGCAGGTGAGCTGAAAAGCCCTGTGTGTGAGATGCATGTGGGGGATCCAGGGTGTCCTTCTAACAAACCGTGTCACGACAGGCTTTTTGGTACATGACCACATTCCAGTGTTTCCCTTATGAAAGGGAGACATGCAGAAGCACATCCTCCTGCACCCTAACCCGGGAGCTGCAGCAAGCTGTTTGTCAGGGCCCTAAACAAGGGATGGGTGAAATTGTTTTGTCTAATTTCCAACCCACTTGAATGTCATGGGTTTTAAAGTTCATCAGCCTTGAATGGTTATTTGGTTCGCATTCCTCCGAGGTGAGGCTGCAAGGGTGGGGTGAAGCAGAGAGAGGTCCCTGGATGAAAAATGGGGCAGAGGAGGCAAACAAAAACAGAGAGACAATGAAAACAGGAGCAGAAAGGAGGAAGGAAAACAGTTTAAAGAATGAAGCATGGCCTATAAGTATCCTCTGTAGGGCATCTTATTGTATGGGGCTGACGTGCTTCAAAGCCAAATGCAATTGTATTTATGTTTATAAGACTCAGGGCCTTAGGGCCAATTAGAGGGTGAGAGAGAGAAAGAAAAGAGGAGAAAGAGTTAGACTTTGCAGAAACATGGAATAGTGGGCTTTCTCCACCTCAACAGTCTTTTTTTTAGTGTATGTAAACAAACTAGAGATGGAGTAAGGGAAAATAAAAACATTAAAAGCGGGAAAAGTAGTGATTAATTGAGATGGGAGTTTGGTTCCTGGGATGAGATTTAATTAGGAGGAGACTAGTTACATGGAAAGACAAGGAAAGGAGAGGAATCACAGGAGAAACTCCAATGGCAAGGGAAAGAAGGAGAGGGGAGAAAGAGGGGAGGTAAAAATAGTGAGGGTACTGGCTGAAGAAGCTGCGGTGAATTGCCTGCCAGTCTTTACAGTGTCCCCATTTCTCCTGCAAATTCTGCTCTCATGTGAAAGTGTTCCCAGCTTGGGGGCATCGTAAGGACTCTTCCGTGGAAGCTTTTTTCCTCTAAATCCCCATCTTCCTCAGGAGGAACAAAAGCCTGCGCTTAACTAGATGAACAAACAAGGTCAATCTGTGCTTGCAGAAACGTGTTTTCAAATTCTAGAAAAGGAAAGCTCTAACTCAGTCTCTTGAACGAGCCCTAGAAACTACCTCCTGGTGGCTCTTGTTCCCCCTCCACCATGTCCTCGATTCTCCAGGGACCACCCATTGGAGAGCAGTGAAGTGGCTTACTCCTGTTCCCGGGGGACTCCTGGAGACCCCACCGGAGGAGGGCAGAGGCGGAGAGACGGCGGAGCCATCCTTCTGCCGTCTTCCTCTTTGACTTTCCTGTTAGGGAAGTGAAGGGAGGTAGCTGCAGACCCCAATGGGTTGCCCTCTGGCCCATCCTGCAGCCCCGGAGCAGTGGGAGGATCTCCACCTCTCCTGCCTCCCTTCCTTGAGCTGCCCCAGGGCCAGCGCAGCTCTGCACCACCCTAGTTGCCAGCCTGCATTTAGAGAGTACATTGAGTTCCTGGCTATTAAAGAAGGGCCTGGAGGTGCTGTGTGTGCTGTGGGACACGTGCATCGTGCTGGATCCCTTTTCAATAGAAGGAGTGCCATTAGCAGCTGAGCGGGTGGTGTGAGGTAATGAAACACTGAAAGAGTGTACACTTTCTTGGCAGGCTCCGAGCAAAGCTCTTGCGTCACCGACAGCATCTGGCTTTGCTGAGAAGGGCGGACCAGGCACCTTGCTTCTCTCTGTAGCCTCACCTGCAGCTTGCACTTTTCCTCAGTGTATTACCGCCCGGACTGACATCGAGCCGTCAGCACTCTCCCTTGCTCTGCAGGAGTGGCACGCTACACTTTTTGTGCTGTGGTTACCAGTTAGCCTGTAGCTTTCTGGTGGGATGTTAATGAGAAATGACAGCAAAGTGGGTGCAGTAACAGAACAAATGTTAATGGGATAATATCCTACTTTCATTATCTCCACCTGCCTTTTATATTCACTTACCTTCAGAGATAATCCCTAGCATTTATTTTAACAAGCTTTTGTGTAGGCTTGCTAGCAGAATGCTTTCGATTGTATTCTTAAAGCAGAAAAGCACGCTTATCAGGCAGAATTTTTCAGTCTCTTGCAGCTGCAATTAAAATGTTTGCAGAAAAAAAGGATAACTGTGTTGTAAGTTGCTGATGATATACTAGTGGTCTGCATTGTTTTCTGGATTCAAAAAAATCAGCACTCTCACCTCGCATGATAAAACTTGACAGACAAGAGGATCTACACACCATGCCTTCCCCAAATTCTCCAGAGCAGAGGTTTGAAAGCACTTCACTGTTTTTCATTTAGCCTTTTGAATGAAAGTTTTTAAATTATGTTCACTTACTAGAAATGCTTTGGGAGGGCAGAAAAAAATGACACTGCAGAGAAACTCTCCCTTTTCTTTGTCCTACTTGTTTAATGGGTATGTGCACAAGACACCTGTTGGGATCTTGGCACTTTCCGTTTCTGACATTTCTGTGCCTTCAACAAAGGAAGAGCAATGTTGGTTTTTTTTTCCTAATCACTAACCTTTAATTAGAAATCAGAGAGCTTGGCACATGTCTGTCATAAAAAATGAAACAATGATTATCCTACAGTTCTATAGTTTGCTAGATAAGTTCATTAACAAGCAGCCAGGCAGATGGACTCAGGAGTGTCTCCTCGTTATTGTTAGGGCAGCCTGAAACCTGGCATTGCTGTTCAGTGCTCGGTACTTACAACCAGTGCGAGACAGTGCCTTCTGCAAACCCTGTGCAGCTGAAACCTGTCATTCAAAGGATGAGGAGAAAGGAAGCAATGCTCAGGCGGGAAGCTGAGATGTCCAAGGACGTGTAAGTGTAAGTCTGCGTCAGCACAAAAGCCAGGACATGTCCTCTGAGTTCCCGGTCAGTGCATTTCGCTCAAGGTTGTGTCTTTTTTCCCACCAATTAATATTACTTTAATTATTTGAGGGTATGGCAGCAGGAATGCTCCCAAACACTTTGACATCTTGAAAGCAGACCAGAGAAATCATGAAGGTTATCTGATGATGCTTTCTGTAGCCCGTGATACCTCCCAGAGTTATTTTTTCACCGAAGGCATTGCCTCAGACAACCCAGGGAGACGAAAGTACTCGTTGCTTGGCTCCTCAAATGCTTAGTGCTGCCCTCTCTGCCCGCTTCCTATTTCTCACTGCAGTCACCGAGGAGTGCTCCTAACCCATCAGGATGTGTCTGTGGCGGCGTTCCAGGCAAGTAAACAACACCGGACAGTCTGAGAACACCAGACCAGGAAGGGTTTAGAAGCACCATCGTGGGCTGTCTCCTTCATTGTGTTAGCAACTGAACCACCCAGTGCTTGTTTCCTCCGAATAGCAGCCCTGTAATTGTTTCCTCTTGTCTAGTTCATTTTTAGAACTGTTTTAATTTCGCCTATTGTTGACCCTGCTAGTTTAGTCTATTAAGCTTTACATACACATGGAAAAAAATAACAGCACCTAACTTCCTGCCTTCCATTAGCTTCAGGAGTAACTCTCAGGGCAAGGCACATAAGGCACCGGGAAAGATGTTTTAAGCTGTGATACTACCACTGTGGCAATTGCGAAGGTTAATCTGGGCAGGACTTCAGGTACGAAAGGGCAGCTCATCCCCTGCGTTGTTCACTCGTGTTGTGCACTCTGCGGGGCAATGGGTCTGGGCTCACCAGCTGCAGTCTGAGATGCTGCCTGAGGACTGGCTTGTCGCAGTGTTATATTGCAGGTGTATTAGTTTGCTCTGGCTTTATTTCACAATTCCTTTTTCCCCCAGACAAAAATCCAGGCTCTTGCTGAAATTCTTGGGAGATGCTGCCCATTGCAAGATGTTAGAATACTTTATATTTTGATCTAAGCTCCCTGATAACTTCCCTTAGTATATGTTCTTAGCTCTATGTTTAGTGTAGTGTAATGTCTCCACCTCAAGCTATTTCAAAAGAATTTCATCTGGTTTCCCAACAATCTTCATGTTAGTCTGTTGTAAACTTTTAACAGTGTACTGGCTTAATGTTGCTTGCTAATAGCTGGCCTGTGCTGGAAAGAAGAGCTCATTTTTATCATGCAGCTAATGGAGTAGCTCTTTCACATGGAAAGATGGCAATTTCTGTTTGGACTCCTATAGGCTTTGGATTGGGACCTGGTTACTGAAGATCTGAGAGTCTGTCGCTAGAGCTCTGTGGCCATCTGCATCCATACCTAGACTCATCCCTACCCAAATGTCCTCCTAGGCGACCCCCTGGAGACATTCAGCACCTAATGGCACAAAACAAGAATGTACTGAAGCAGCTGTCCCACACCAATGCTAAGCATCTTTCATGAAGCAGAACAGTGTTCAGGTCAACATGCTGGAAGGAATTTCAGCCTTTCAATAACCCACACCACAGGCCGGCTGTGGAGGGGGCATTGACGATGCTGGACAAGGTACCAAGGAGGATGAATGCAGAAAGGTGAGCACCCAAGAATGAATTCCCAGCTGAGTGCTCTAGTCAGCATGACAGGACTTATGAATCAAACTATAATAAGCACTGGAAAAAGAGGAGTCAGAAGTATTTTTCTCTTGCTTGGATTTGCCACTCTTGTGAACTGAGTTTCAGAGCCTCAAATGCTTTTCTGTGCTCAGGGAAGCAATGTTAGGCCCTGTATTTCCTTAAACTTGAATGAAGAAGAAAGTACCCATGCCCACCTCATGCGTGATGCCATAGTCCCCTCAACCAGGAAGCAGGAAATCTGGCTTGTATCCTCAGCCTCAGAGGGCTTGACTCCAGAATTCCCACATCCCAGAAAAGCCCTGTAACCACCAGATCTGTTCTTCCAGGAGAGATAAACCTCCGCCCTTCCTGCTGGAGATGAGTCAGGGTGAGCTACAACAGGTCAAGCCAAAGGTCCAAAAGGAGAGTAAATAAGAAAACACCTGATGCTGTGCTCTCCTGAGCAGGACATGCAGCAGGGGAGATGGGGTATTCCCACCTGCCAAAGAGCCTTGGGTACAGGGTGCTGCAGCGGAGAGCCCCAGCAGCAGCAGTTCACTGAGGACCTTCCTTCTCTGTTCAGACAACTGACTTCAAAGCTGAAGCATTTTGGTTGCGAACACTGTAGTGGGTTTTGTTCTCCTTTTCCAAGTAAAATCTGTTTTCCGTTAACTTTACATAAAAATCCTGGAAGAAGCTGTAAATTTTAGGGCTTTATTATACTTAAACGAGCAAGCATATAATATATAGACAGAAAGAGTGGGAGATGATATATGATACATTTATATACTCAGCCCTTTTGTTGACAATGCAATGTTATCATCAACAAGAACTGTCATGACTTGTAACCTTAGTGACTTTCCCTTGTATATGGTAGGATGACAAGAAATACACACAAACCCCTGTCTTTGGTTTTCTACACATGTTTGTCTTTTTATCTTTTCAGGTCTTGTTGCTTTCCCAAAACCAGAAAGTGAACTGAAGTCTTCAGTTCTTTTCAACCACATTTTCCTGGTTCCAAACTAATTTCTATATTTGTATTTAAAAGGCAACACAAAAAAGGGCCATGAATGTATAAAAATAATCAAGGTCAAATTGAGATGCTCTCTGTGAGCAAAGGCACGGATGGAAAAGAGGGACCCATGTCTCTCTCCAATCGCGTGCACCTCCTGCTGGAAGTGTGATTCAGCCGCAGTGGGAGGGAGGCTTAGCACCATTAGCTGGCAAGGGGAATAGAGAAAAGATTGTGTCACTGCTTTGACTGGGAAATGCAGCAAGTTTCATTCATGGCTATATTGGCTACCTGGCACTCTTTGGTTTGGTGCAGCTGCAAGCTGTATGGTATTTTCAAAACACAGTTCAAAAAGTATCCCCGCGGAAGACAAAAGGACACTCGTTTCCTATGTGCCAGTGGTATTGTTGCCAAGCTCTGGTTCAACAGTAATGCATGCACATTTCTGAGAACTGGAGACTTATTTATTTCCATTTTGGGGTGCTGCATTAATTTATCTTAAAGTGTGAATCATGTAACACCAACATTTACTTGTAGTATAAGACGAAATCTAATAATTCCCAAATGCATTGAACTATTTTCTCCTCTTTTTTTTCTGTGTTTGTCTCACAAGATCTAAACACTAATGTATACTTCTTCCAGTATTTGTACTTGAATGAACCATAGTAGTCATTATAGCAATGAGTTCTAAGTCAAGTCAGAACATAGATTTTGCTATTATCAAACAATATGCTAGCAACAATAGCAGAGTGTCCCAACAATGAAATAAAAATCTGGAAGCTTTTCAAGTATTTTGAAACCAAATTCATGAGGCCTCATATTAAAATAGGGACTTATGATTTCTCTGCTCACCAGGCGTGCTTTTACCTTCATCATAACTACATAGCTCTTAAGAGAACAAGGCCTCTTGATCTCTTCATAGAGACAATTGCTAATAGGTAGATATTTCAGCTGTTTGAGAAAATGCAAGCATTAACTGAACTGCAACTCTAAGCACTCCTGAAACTCCAGTGCTTTATCTATTATCCCAAACAATGTGAGTGATGTATCACGTAGAGCAGAGTGACAGTGTTTGCTAACATTCCCATTTGTAGAAAGCAAGAGGAAACCTAATCCTAAAAGGATCCTGACAATGTTGGTTGCCAGACTTCTTAATTTTCAAGGAAGGGAGAGCTACCGGGTGTTAAATTGCATATGCCTGCATGCTGCTGCTAGAGAGTAATGTGTGAGAGAAAATCCATTTATCAAGCCTCTGGGTGCATGTTAGTGTGCCCTAAAAGTAAATACATGACAGCTTCACTCTGCTCTCTGTGCCAGTTGGTGTGACTGCAAGACTGTTTACCCATCTGCACGTGCCTCAGGATGTTATATCGCCTATGCCATGATATCATAGCTAGTGCTTTGTCACTTGAATGCCTTTCAGTGCATTAAATGACACAATGAAATGAAGCAGAAAGACTGATGTGACATTTCTCAATAGGAAGTGTTTATCTCTGTTCCATCAGTGTTTAATTGACTTGCAAACCACTCAGGGCTCTACAAACATTAAGTGAGGAGGTCTTTAGCGGACAGTAACACTTTACACTAAGTGTCTTCAAGTACACTTCTTCATAGTGTAAATGTCCAATAAATAACACATTTGAGATACACACACTGTGAATATTAACAATGACATTTAACTTTGGGTTCCCCTATCTATGTAACTGAAGGAAATTTATGCTTAGCATGATGAAAATATTTATGGTGTTACACAATGGAATCTCTGCTTGCCCATATTACTTTGCCTTACTTTATTCCAGTCTGTGCTTTTGGAGTCTTATAGCTCAATCATTGCAAGTTTTCAAGTAATTGTCGTTAATGCATTAAATAGCATGGTTAGGGTATATCATATGATGTTTGTTTTCTTGTCCTCTCCCCAAGAGGAGAGGCACGCAGTGAATTGTTTGCTTTTGGTACAGAGTTCTGGCCTTTTTTTGCCTTCCGTTTGCTTCTTTAAAATACACATTACTATGTGGAATCCAAGGCTATCCCACAGACTGGGATATGGACAACAGGCATAAAAGGATGCCAAGCACATGTATTCCACATGTCTCTGTCTACCACAAGCTATATATTTCCCGGCATACCACAGAAAAAAGATTTGTAAAGATTCTTGTGGGACTATGTAGTGCCACAAGAAGGGAGCAAGAGAAATCAAGATCACTGACAATCTCCTGTTTATGTTTGCTGTTTGGCTTGCTCACAAGGTCACAGGAAATGATTTATTTGCTCCTCTGTAAAGAAGCCCCCACTGCATCCCAAACACCCATGAGCCTCACCAATTTGGCATGAGGGAAAATGCGTTCCTCATCCCAAATCTGGTGATTACTTTACACGCCCAAGACAGCACGTTGGAGTCCCAGCACATCCTGCATGATATCCGTGGTCTTACTGTAGACGATGTTTATTGCTGCAGAAGGAAGCAAGAAGAAATTATTTTAAAAACAAAACAAATTGGGAGCCAAGTTTAATATCAAAGAACAGAGAAAAAATCTTTGGTCTCTGCAGGCGGCCAGCAGAAACATGAAGCCTTATGTTAATGTGACACAGCGCATCTCGTGAACAGCAGAGATCACATCTACTTTCAGTGCTGACCAGAAGGTCCAAATATGAAACGGTCAAAGGCTGGTGGCTCAAACATTAATCTGTGTACAAAGTTCATCGTATCTTGCCATATAATCCCATTCATAAATTTATCTTAGAAGCAATTCTGGAATCTTCATCCCACAACTCTGTTAGGAAGGCTATTTCAGAACCCACTGTTTCAATGGTTGGAAAATGTTTTCTAATTTCTGTTCTAAATACAAATGATCACTGTAGAGCAGGCAAGTTCCAAGAAATGGACCCCAATCTGCCAAGCCCTTGGAAGGGAAATGGTGGAATTTATGATATTCCTCAGGAGTTCATTCATGAGTCTGACTATTTGTCTTCTGCAAAGATCGTCACCCTTGTTATATTTATTTTCACTACAGCAGAGGGAATTTTTTGTTGACCATGGTCTTCACCAAAGAGCACGAGGAGCTCCTGTGTTGTGCATATAATGGTTTCCAGAAGCTGGAAAAGAAAAGGACTTCAATAGCTTCAGATAACCTGTGTGCTGTAGTGTCCTATGCCTTTTGAAGTTTCTTCAGCATTGAAAGCCTCTGTACATCACATTGCTGTACCCTAATGAAAGGACATAAATAAATGAAGCCAGGTCATCATCCACTGAGATTAGATGGAAACTCTTCACTGGCCAGAGATGACAGAAAAGCAGCTGTGTTGTCATTTAGAATGAGCAGAACTTCAACAGTATTTCTAGATCGCAGTCCAAATCAACCTATCAAAGCCAAGAAAATTATCCACTATGGCTATAGAGCCATCAAATCACTTTCCACCATCCACTCACAGAATTTCTCTCATGGCTTTATTTCAGATCAATCACCCTTTACCTTTTTTCAGATGTGAACAGCAAAGCCTGTCCGCCCTCCACCTGCCAGTAACCAGGCTGGTGCCCCTTATCAGAGTAGGTGTCAAGGAGGTCTTGCCCATGTCAAACACTCTCCCAGCAGCTAAAACCTATTGCTTGCACCTCTGTGAGCAAATCCATGGAAAAAGGAGTCGCGCGTGGCCCCGCAGCCCTAGGCAGAGCTGCTGCAGTGGAGACAGTTCCCTCCTTTCGGAGGGGAATTTGAGCAGGATTTTGTGTCCTAAAAGCATGTAACAAATTGCTTTTTGATCCAAAGTTCCAGCTGCAGGTTAGTGAAGTTTCTTAGTACAGTACATATTTTTTAGTACCTGATAAATCACACAATAGTATGTTATAGCAGTAACTTGAACTCTCATTCTATCAGCTGCGTAAGTCCTTCTGAAATAATTTGCACTGCAAACATAAACAGCTACTTTTTATTACTTAAAACACCCCTTTCAACTTTCATTGTCACCGAGACAAAATGGCTTCAAACAAAAAAAACCCTCTAAAACAAACAAACCAATGAAGGGTCATGAATCGTCAAAAATAACAATGCTGCAGGTCTATTTTGGTAATTCTCTTGGCAGAGTAATATGGAAGCTTCTCTCAAATTAACCGCTTCCAAGTTTCAAGGGAACAGGTCATAAATAGATTGTTCAGGAAATTCACAAAGTGTGGGTACAATAATGAGAAAGTAGTTGATTAAAGGCAAATTTCTAATTTACCTGTCTGACTCAGTTACAGCGGCAGTGGACTTTTCCCCAAACAGGGCACCAGCGTGTTTCTTTTTCTTAACCCTTTATGGGTTTTTTTTTCCTAAATTAAATCTCCATCCTTTTCTTAGCGGAGACTTTATCTCCGGAGCCAGAGATAGCCTTTGAGCCAGGCAAGGAGAGGGCGCAGTACAATAAAGGACATAGAGGTCTTTGTGATGACAACAGGAAAAGCTCAAGGAAGAAAAGAGAGTGGCGCTGAAGGATGTGTGCCAGAGAGGGACGGGGAGGGAGGGGATGCCGGGGCCAGAGAGGGAAGAAGGTGAAGGAGTCCTGGAAGTCGGTGTTATTTCAAGAGATGGCACAGATAGGCAGAGAGCAGACTACAGAGCGTGGCCGCTGACCTTTGGCGAGCTTCGTGTTACAGCAGCCGTTGCTGCTGCAAGCGCCGGCAGAGCTGGTTCGGCTTCGGTGGGACTCCGAGACAACCCCTCGCTGCCTCGCTGCGACACCCCGCTCCCTCACGGACAATGCTCGCTTTCCACAGCTTCCTAGTTTAAGCCCCTGTGAACCTCCCGATTAATCAAGCAGGCTGTGCTCGCTCAGCGTAGGGCTGGCAAAAATTTGACACCACAGGATAGCAGGAGGAAAGGACGTTTTGATTTCTTCACCAAAACATGCCAGTTTATCTTCAATCATTGTGAAAGAAATCAAAATGCAAGTCTGAAGCATTTCCAAATTTTCTTTTCTTATCGAGGGGAAAATACATATAGGAATGACTCCATTATGGGGAAATAATTTAAAAGGGACAGAAATTATGTGGGAAGACTTTCTTTTCCTTTTCCAAACCTTTTTCTCTACTGAACAAAATAAGTCTACAGATTTTATACTCCTTTTTTGTAAAAATGTGGAAAAACAGGCATTTCCCAGTTATTTTTCAATTTTAAATATTATTTGAGTAAGAAAGGTGAACTTTCTTCTGGGCATCTCTCCCTATGTATGTATATTAAACTGGGAAAACACAGAGAATGATTGGCATTGTAAAGTCACATTAGTCATAAAAAGAAAACAGCACATTCGAACTTGCCATGTTATTAATAGCAAAAAATTTACATTAACCAGGATGCTTTCTCCCTAAGGATCCTAAAGCATTTTAGAAAAAACACTCTAAAGGATACAGTGATGCATTATTGACAGTCAGTCATTCTTCTGATGAAACTCAGCACCTTGTTGGCAGCAATACTACTCAGTTATTTAAGGCAGGAAGTGAAAGATACTTCATTTAATTGCAGGAATAACGAATGTGGCTAGAGCAGTACTTTGATATGGCATTTGGTGACGTCACGCGTTTAATAGCTGTGTTATTGTGACAAGTGCTGTGCAATTCTCCACAGCCCAAGTGGTCAACATCATTTCACCTGAATGATGGCATCTTCAACAGTATAGCACTACCCTAAACATCAGTTGGGACACTGATTCAGGGCTGACTCAGAGGGGATACGCTAGCATGCTAAATTACAAACACTGTTCTCTAAACAATGTGTTACCTGGACATCTTCTCCTCAAAGCAGGACCCTTGATAAACTTACTACTTTTGAGAACTGAAGAAGAGCTGGTATGTAGTGTGGAAGCCTCCTTCAGAGAACAGGAGTTACCGCTCATTCCTAGTTTGCTCTTCTGACCAAGGTAGGCTGCAGAACAAAAACAAAATAGGAAAACAGTGCAAGTTCTGTGAGATTTCACCACACGTTTTATTGTAGTCTGGATATACCCTCAAAACAACTTTCTCTCTTTTTTCCAGAAAATTTTTACAGAGTTTGCTTTCTTTAAAAGTGTGGTAAATAGCAAGTTAAATCTTGCAACTAGACTTGTTCGAACTTGTATGCGATTGATTGTCTCCAGTGAACACACACAGAGGCACTGCAGAAGGTACCATATCAAGAAGGTGCAGTACAGCTTCTTGTGATCTCGATAAAAAGCCTGTTGTGCTTGTTGTTTGGAAGCTTTTTGTACCTTTTGGCCGTCCCCTTGTCCCAGAACTGTTTTCTGAGGTATGTGAAGAAGCATGGCCTCCCCCAGCTCATTTTGTGAGAGTAAGACAAGTTAATTGTGCTTGACGATATGGATGACCCTTTCAAGTCATGTAAAATGATACTGCTCTGCTTATCACAGGTAGATAACCATTAATATTACGTGTACTGTCTATGGGAAGAGAAAGGGTCTTGTTTGTTTTGAATGTTTTCAAAGGTAAGAAACAAAGGGTCCTGTGGGGACACCAGCACACAGCAGACAGTGCAGCCATACAAACTGAAGTTAAAAGACAGGAACCTGCAATAAAAATGGGTGAAAGACAAAAACCTGGCTGTTTCTTTATAATAAGGCTAAGCCATTTTACTGAGGTGTACAACAGTATGGAAGTGGAATAATGTCGTATTTAAGTCAAGCTGCCAGCCAGAGCTCCCTCTTGGTCAGTCGCTATTTTTACTGAACAAAATCCTCAATTCTTACTCTTTTTAACTGGGTTCATATGTGTTCATAAAATCTCTTAAAAGAATGGGCATCTCTCAGAACCTGGGCCAGAAACATTTTGTCCAGATAAGACCCAAAGAAAAGGGGATCTAGAGCCTGAAACCTTCACATTGGTTTAATATTAATCATTACAAGCTTAGGAGCACAGATCACAGTCCTTAAATCTAAATATAAAAAACACATCTCAGTATGATGGTCTTTCTTCGCAACCACGGGCACCTCTCAGCTTAGATTTGCAAGAGGGGCAAGGCAGGATGAGGAAGAAACTAGTCAGCTGGGTAAGTGATGGGAGGATTTATGAGCTTAATTTTACCTTGGTGAAATATTTAATACCCGCAGAACAGAATTTTCAGCTTGATTCAGCCTTCTGAAACCAGTGGACTTTGGAGCTAGCCTTTAAACTGCTTATTTAATAAAAACCACTCCACAACTCCCTGAAAAGCCAGAAAGTAAAATGCACCTATTTCTTTGTAACGTGGAACATGTATTGCACTCTGAGGAATCACATTTTAAAGTCAGTGGAAAATGTCTCATTAGGTTGAGCTGGCTTTGGATCAAGCTCCTGAAGGTTTTGAAAAGACATTGCTGGTGTCTGAGGGCTTCAGACAGCCTCATTTTTGGAAGCAGAATATAATAATTTCTACTGCTGTTCTAAAATCATGCAATGTGCACTGTGTAATCTGTGGTAAAACAATATGATAACAAATATCAATTTTATATTTAATTTGACAGATTTTGTGTTATCTGTAAAACAAGAATGTAAAGTATAGAATTGCCGGGCAGGCAAGGAGCTGATTGAGGAAAGGGATCTCTCAACAGAGCTCAGTGGAAACACCATATTTCAGAGAATAATGAAGATCCCAGATCCCCAGTGCCTCAGTCGTTTGGAATAATTAGGGGTTCACTTACTAAGGGTCAGATCATCTCATTGACCTCTAAACTTTCTGATCTTTAGAAACCTCCTCAAAACAGACAAAAATCAAACAAGAAGGTACTCTCTGCCTTTTTAAGTGAGTTTTCAGGAAATCAAAAAGATATGATTTCTCTGAAGTTAATTAAAGCATTCTGAAAGCTTCTTTTTTGAAGCCTTTCAAAAAGGCAACTGTTGCCTCAGTTGAGTGGAAACGTAACATATTTCTTACAGAGACAAAATGCATTTTAAAAATGACTCTAAAGGAAAATTACCATTGCTAGTTATAAAATAACACCTTTTTTAGGGCAAATATTACTTTTTGATATTTGGTTTTCATTGTGGAAAAACTGTTAGTCTGAAATTTCTTGGAAAAACAGAAATTTGGGAGAAAGCAATCAGAGTCACAGGGCTGATTTGCTTTGAGAATACTGCTGAAGTATCACAGTATTAGTTATTAGACAGATTTGAAACAGTAGGCATGTATAAATACAGAATACATGGTTAATAAAATATACCATGCAATGAAAATTAATTCGGATGGTGAAGTGGGAGCAAATGGGTGAGACAAAAGATTCATCTTGCAAACAGTCATTGAAGTGCTTTGAATCCTTTTGATTTCAGCAAAAGACCTATCATTCCTTTCTACCAAAAACAGAAAATCTCAACATCGTGGTGTTTGAAACACTTTTATAGCATGTTTGTGAACAAAGACACATAAAAAATGATGAAGTTGAAAATGAATGTTTTGCTAATGCCGCAAATGCAGACATAAAATTATACACTTGTTTATGAATTGTATGTGCTCACTTGATCTACATAAGGTTAGAAAAAAATAATCACAAAGGATTTACAGGGCAATGGAATTCAACATTTAAACTGCTGTGCTTCATTTGAGCAACAACTTATTATAATGGCTACATGATTTTAGCTCACTTGTAGCTTGAGACACTATAAAGATTTTAACTTGAAAGAAAATGATACTATTGTATGCTTATATTTTTTCCTGTGTTTTACAGAACAAATAGATCTTCTGACTTTATCATTAGACACTCCTAATACTGCCTTGAAACGACTCTTTAAAATGTTGCATGAAATCTTCCTTCTTTTCAAAAAGATCTTACCATTGTAAGATTTGTTGTAACAATGTGCTTACCTTCTGCTAATAAAAAAGAATATTAAACCAGCAACATCAGAGAAACTAATACTTTCTCCACTACTCTAAGAAAGTATCTCTCAAAAAGGAGAAGTGCCAGGAGAAAACATCATGAAATCAACTTGACCTAACTACTACTCTTGATTTTATGTAGAGGGCACTAAGGTTTCAAAGATGCTCATGCACCCAGTCTCTCTGAAATCATGATACTTTTAGGTACTTAAATACCTTGAAGTATTTAAGCTTTCCACCACAGTGATAAGCTGTAGTGTGCAATTCTTAGGCAGACAGCAGTGCTCTTCCAAATTCATTTTGCAACAGTAATAGGAATACTCGATCACTTTGGTATTCTGAAGTAAAACTCCTCTTTAAAGCAGTTTTCATGTAAGGTTTCATTTTATCTACATGAAAATCCTCTGATATTTTGCTGAATCCTTTAGGAAAGTCTCTGTTGACCTACATTGAAAATAATTTGCAAGAAAACACTGTGAGC
>Ga0181612_100631_pt1 | contig 23953 bp, 8 predicted proteins | sample HoacroProtozoa21_FD_119630 | JGI IMG/M metagenome (GOLD analysis project Ga0181612, IMG submission 119630) | Hoatzin crop microbial communities from Cojedes, Venezuel. Combined Assembly of Gp0051906, Gp0051904, Gp0051908
CGGCCGAGCCGGGGATGCGAGGCCGGGGGGCGTCGGGCTGGGTTCCGGGGGAGGGGGCAGGGCAGCGCGGCGGGGACTCACTTGCGGTTTGGGAGGGCGTAGGGCCGGTCCTGTTCGGGAGAGCGGCTGTCTGGGTCGTGCGGTTCGTTGTTGTGTTTTCTCCTTATTTGTAACGTTGTTGTTCCTGTTTCCCTCTGTTTGCTGTTCTGTTAAACTGCCCTTATCCCGACCCACCGGTTTCTGCCTCTTTCTTTTCATTCTCCTCCACACGCCAGCGGGGGGAGGGGTGGCCGCATGGCGCTTTTGTTGCCAGCGGCAGCCGAAACCAAAACAACATCACATTTTGTTACAGACCAGCCACCTCTCTGGGTGCTCAGACTGCCTTCAATCACCATCTTGCAGGAATGTTGAAACTAATTTACAGGCCTGGTACTCTACAGTCCTTCGGCTGGCAGCAGCTGTTCCAGGTCCATCGTACAGACCACAGTAGTCATTTCTGCGGCAGTCAGGGCTGCTGGACAAAACCAGGGCTGGTGGCTCTGTATCACACAGGAAAAAAAGTCCTCCAAACCACGTAAATGGTCTTGGAAGACCAAGACTTTTCACATCATTTGCCTGCAGAGATAAACCTTCACATTTTGTTTTTGTTTTGCTTCTCTACTAGGAAGAGTGAATTGCAAGGACTGCACACACCAGGGCCATTTTCACCCAAAGAAGAATTTGAAAAATTAGTAGCAAAACAGATACAAAACAAGCCCCTGACATTTTCCAGCATCTGATGGATGCTATTATTATTGTCGTATTAATACCTAAAATTGGCGTTTTAAAGGTTCACCTAGTCTTTTTAAAATTTATTTCACCTCTTTTAAGCAACCCATTAAAAATAATTTTCAAGACAAGACTATAACATTTTCACATTTTTGGGCTAATACTATCGCCGTATATGACATGTAACAGGGAATTTTTGTTTCATCTTTGTAGCATGCACAGTTTTCTTCTGGCGGTATATAAAAACACAACTTAGGAGTGCTGATTTTGCAGCTTATTTTGGATGGTTTGATGATTCCAATTATTAAATACATTATGGTAACACTGCATGCATTTTAACTAGGAAAAAACTGGGGGACAAGATGCCGAGTAAATAGCCTGTATGCATCCAAATCACCCTACTGCCAGGGAAATAAAATGCAACTGTGTGAAAATACTATCAATTCCTTGTCACAATGTTTGTTTCCAAAAGCTGATGGGGTAGTGATAATCAGAGGATATATAACTTATTATTCTGAATGTTCCAGGACTCTTAAATAAACACAGTACTGTTTTGGGATATTCTGAATGTGTTCAACATCTAAAAAAAATTCATTCTTCTAAAGCTTGAACACACCTGACTACCAAAAATCCATGTCAGCAAAGATTCAGTGTTCACACGGGTGTTTGTGGCCTTTATTTGAAGCATCCCCTCTCCAGTCAATCGACTGGTCAAAGTCTTTTTATTCTGGATTTAAATCAGAGGTAAATGTTGGGGAATTACTGTCAGCCTCCAGTCAGTCCCTCCTGTCCTACATTTAAGATAAAGAGAAGTGTAGAGCATGTGTAGGATCCAAGAGCTGCCCGCAGACACTGTACATCAGAGGAGATCTGAGTGTGCCCTGCGTGACTCCAGAGACTGCTGCACCTCAACCAGCTCCGAATACGCAAGCACAAGGATGGCTGACAGCTGCTTGAAACACATGGGCTTTCTGTAAAACCTGGACACACAAAAACATGCTTTGCTCGTTTATTAAACTTTTTTTTTTTTTTTAATGAGTGGTCTCTCAATTGGTTTGCATTTCAGTGTTTAGATCTCACAGATTCTTATAGGAAATCTGCCATAAAAATTTGAACCTGATTGTGCACTGTGGAAGATTACAGAAATGTGGGCTGAAACTAATGTAAATAACGAAAACTAATGTAAATAACGAAAAGCAATTTTTTTTATTTTATTCTAAATCTTTGTGTCTATCTAATTTAAAACATATGTAGAATTTTTTTAAAGATATGTCTATCTAATCCTAACATAATTAATATCCTGTAAAGCTCAGCTGTGCTTATAGAGCCTGACCTATAATATTTTGTTTTCATTATCTTAATCACTGCGAAGACAGGCTGTCTAGCAAGTGAACAGTGGCCATGGCAAACAAAGATCATAATGAGATCTTGAAGATCTGCACGGTAGAGTAAATTAGAGAAGTTTCGTGTATGATTTTATTATCCACATCTCAGTAACAGCAGCAAAGAAATCTGGCTTATTTAGCACAGACTGTATTAAAGACACATTTTTCAGTCATCCCAGAACACTGTGCAACTAGATAGCCATGCTTTTATAAAAACGTATATAAAGAAAAACCTCAAACTTAGCCACTATGGACTCCACTGTGGTGACCTACTGCATAGATTTACATTGGCAATGCCATAGAAGTCATGCACACTGAAAGAATTTATTTCTGAGTCCAATGTTTCTCTGTGGATTTTGCCATTTGATTAACATTTTTTCTTTATCTTTTCACAAGCTCTTTGAAGGTGGTGTAAATTGCATCTAGCTCTGATTAATGATGAGATTCATCCTAGAAAAAGAAACCTTCCCTCCAGCTGGAATGTAACTGAAACCTTTCAAACTAGCACAGAGTTTTTAATAGAAACAGAATGAGTTAAGTTAACCTGGAATCTTACATATTCACACCAAAAATCAGGTACCTAAATAATCTCAGTTTGTCTCTGATACAGTTCTTGATAAAAGGTAAAGGCTATATCAAATACAGTTTGCTGTGCTGCCAAGAGAATACTCTTTTTTTCTCAAAGTTACTTGTAGACAGCACTAGCGCTGTGCCAGTACTGTGTAATCTAAGGGGTGAGCTCGTAGCAATTCCTGTCAGGTATAGGCCACACAAAGGCAGTTTTCAAACCCAGAAATGGAAATCAAATGCCCGCATTGCTGGCTGTCCAGAGGGCCTGAGTGCTCAACAGGCCCTGGCATCAAGTTTTCCCTCACTATGCTAAGGGAAAACCCGATTGCTCCCCAACTTGGAGGTATCTGACTCCACTTAGAGTCACAGCAGCTACAATGGAGGTTGCAAGCCTGACAAACACAATCATCAATATGATTATCTGAGATGGCAAAGTGAAAGAAGTGGGTGTTACCTCTGGAAGTCGAGTCATAACCAGAAAGTTTAAGAATCACTCTTCCAAGGTATTGTTTTGGAGTTGCTACTAAATCGTTTGAGAACAAGTAGACTCCTGTCTCCGTGGTCAATCCCCTTTGCAGAATGAGTAAGGCTAGGAGAGGAAGCCGCACTTCAGGGTGTATTATAAGCAAGTGTCAGGCGAACACTGGATTACTCAGAGCATGAAAGTAGTATTTAGCTCCTAAAAAATGTCTCTTTCAACAAAAGAGAACTTTGTCCATAAGGAGATATGAAAAAGCCAAAGTTCCCTCTGCAAAGCACAGAATGAATGAATAGACAGAGAATGGGGATGGGGATGGAGAGCATAACCACCTCTTCCCTGTGCACACCACAACAATAAAAACCATGCCACCCTTGACCCTTCTGAAAGGTCCCTAAAGTCAAAGTTGGGGAGCAAATACAAGAAAACTACTATTTCAGACCCCTTTCCCCACATAAGGAAGTAACTCTCACCTTCAGGCCCGTCCATCCAGTATTTCTCACTGGTGCCCAAGTGCAGGAATGTTCTTTGCTTTTATTTCTGAGGAAGATCCCATGGCAACAAAATAAGGCAAGGTCCAAGAGCATGTAAGAGTAATCCACCTATTAAAACACTTGGCTGAAGTGTAAAGGCCCCCAATTCACCTGAGTTGGTTTGTTTTTTGTTAGCTTATTTTTCACGAGAAGTCTGAGACTGCACACAAACCCCCTTCCCTTTATTCCCACTCCCCTCCCTCAGTTATACATCCATCTACGGTGTTATTACGCTGAGGAACAGGAATATTCTTTGACCGCCCTAGAGACACACCTGGTGCAGGTGTGCATGTGTTTGTACACATCAAGATCTTACATGCATCCTCATTTCACACATGCCTCCGTGCACTGGAAAAGCTCTTTCTTTGAGCCCAGACAGGAGGGTAGCATGGAGATGGACATATCTGAAGGGAAAGTGGACAGTAGAACAGGGATGCTGTACCCTTCCATCCACGTAGCTGGTAAATTAAGACTTGGAGGCATGTTTTCCATGGACATGGACATCTCTTTACACATCAAAGCTCAAGTTTATTTCATTTCATAGGAAACAGAAAATAAATTTAGCTTTGGGTATCAAAAAAATTGTTGTTGTAGTGGGCCAGATTAATTTCTGACATGAACACACACAATTGTCATTGACTTTGATGATTTATGGCAGCAATTTATCCTCATGTTACTCCACTGACTTTGCTGCAGTTGCATCAAGGCTTAATTTAGCCTGATATTTTTATCAAGAGAAGGAACAGAATTAAAAGGGCACGTGTCTCGGTTCTGGCATTTGTTTTCTACTTTCCCATTTTACATAAGCTTCCTTTCTTTAACGTATGTATCCTCCAGCCCTCTGCTTTCTGGTATCGCAATAGCCTTAGGGGCTTTTTCCTATACCTACTATTTGCATCCAGGCTTATTGACAAATTGTTTCTTGTGACGTGTTTGCTGTCTTACCAGATTACAGATAACTGCTGCCTTGCACTGCTTCTCTTCTTCCTCTATCTCTTGAATACCAAATGGGCTGTTTTCTGGTCAGTAAACACCACCAAATTATTCACACTAAATGCTTTTTATGCATTCCTTAGCCTAGAACTTTTCTTCTTTTAACCACTTCACAGATAATGTCCTGAACAAGTGCAGGGCAAAGACCTTCAGATAAATTGTTAAAATCTGCAAAATGCATATATTTCATACATGCTATATAATTGATGATAAAATCTCTCTTTTTCTTTCTAACATTTCATTCTTTGGTCATCTGCAAATGTATAATTAAAGAACAAGCACAATACTCAAAATGGATGCCATGTCCAAGGACACAAATATCTATTCCCTCCGTAAGGTGGATTCTTGCAACCCACATAGTTACCAAATCCAACAGCTTGAACTGTTTCATCATGTCTGCTTAATTCATATTCTGGGCATCCGCTGGCATCAGCGTTTGACAAGCACTGATATTCTGTTTCACCATGGTGCTGGTATGGGTACGCCAGGGAAGCTCCCATTTCTGCCAGGTTGGGCCCAGAGTCATTGAAGAAGAACACAAAGCTAGAAAAAATGCACCTGTTTGGGCAGGGGGGTTGGACTAGGTGATCCACAGAGGTCCCTTCCAACCCCTACCATTCCATGAATCTGTGAAAAATGTTGACATGGTATATTGCTGGGCTGCTAGAGACAAATGAACAGGTGAAGGCCCCTGAAAGAACTTAAAAGATGCTCTGAAATCCTCCCTTCAAGCTTGTTGAAGCGATACCATAACCTGTTAGGACATGACTGCATATCAAGGTATCTCTAGAGAAATCTGCAATAGGGTTGCTGCCGACCATGGAGCAAAGTACACGGCCCTGCCAGAGGTTGGGAGAGCAACAATCCAAGGCATTCAGCAGTAATCAGAAATGTGTGAAATCAACCTGCAGCCATACCTGCTTCTCACGGGTTTTTCTGTCCCCACATGCTTGAGCACGTGGGCACTGAGCGCAATGAGCTACAGCACACAGAAGAAAGTTCTCTCTAAGCAGCACAGAAAATTACTGGCAGCACTGAAAGAGTAGGTGTGCATGCACAGGTACCTGTGTTCTGCTGTTTGTTTTCTCTGTGTATTCATACTTAATTTCCACCACAGAGGCCCTATTGCAGTAGTCAGCTGAGGTGTGACAATGTTGTAATATCTTCATACACAAACAATCCCATTCAGTAAGCGTAATGAGGCATCTGAAATCTTCCTCAAAGCTGCTTGATGAGAGCTTGAACAAAGCATGCAAGGATTTGTATCTATCCCCCGATCTCCAACAGGGGACCATCAAAGAGGTACACCGTCTGTTCTTCTGGATCTGCTTACTCATTGCCTCTGCTGCTTAGGGTCTACAGTGGAGGAATTTCAGGCCTTTCTGATTATATTTGCATTTAGTAACCTTCTGCTGAGCTACTGTTCAAAAAACAGCCACAACAAATAAATAAACAAACCCAGTGCTGCCAGTTCAGACAGCCAGCATGCTTGCTCTGAGGACATCTACCCTTTCCGTAGCACCAAGATCACAGATTGCCGGCAGTGGCCTTTCCACTTATAGTAGACTTCCCGCATTAGGCTTGTATGTCCTTGGCCCCCCAAAAAACCAAAAGACCTTCGAGACTTCTTTTGGATGCCTTATTATTTTTTTCCTTCTTTATTGGGCTTTGCACAGCCCTGGAAAAATGTCTGCAATATCTTTCATAAACATCATCATTTATTAATGTACTGCAAGTCTGAAACAGCCCAGTTGTTTGGGTGCTTGGTAACGTCTGAGGTTAGCTCATTTATAAAGAGGAGTAACACTGGAAAGTCTTTCTTTTCAGAGAACCATGCTGATGAAAAGTTGCTTAGAGCTCTTCCAAAATTCTGTCTCACACCAGATCTTTCAAATAGTTTTTTTTGGATGAACTTACAGTACGTGTGGTTTTTTTCCCCCTAATAACCACCAGTATATTTGTATGCATTATTTTAATGCGGTGCTTTTATTTTGATGTTATGTGAGAGATGTGGAAACCTCACCTGGGAAATTTGGCTGACATTTCTGTAGAAATGTAACAATAGTATGACAGCTTAACCAAGTAGGTACTGGTATTCAACTTGGTTTTCTTTTCATCTCGCAATTTCAAATGTAATTTGAATATTCATAAGACAGAAAGACAGTGATTCATTAAAAGATGTATCATGTCCTATAGAGTGAAATGCTGTGGAAATAAGCAGTACATTTTCAGGTTGAACAGATCAAATATAGCAGCGGCCAAAAGGGAAGGACACACAAAAAACCATCACCTTTCTCTTTTCTGAGTGTGCACATAAGGCAAGGATTAGGATCATCATGTAATATTCAGGAGAGTTGCATGGGAAATACATTTCCCATAGCAACAGCTGCTTTAGACGTTAGAGCAAGATTAAAGAGAACCTATTTCATCTATCTTTTGCTTTAACTGAATGGTTATCTGCCAAACCAGCAGGTCAAAACAGGCGCTTCTGTGAAGACAAACATCTCTTTGCAAAAATTATACTCTTTCTGTGGGTTTGGTTTTCTTATCTGATAATGGGCAATCATGTGCCATACTCCAGGTCTCTGTGTAATTACTAATTCACCATTTCAGTTCTATGTGGTTAGCCAAAAAGGTCCTTAAGTAAGCAAAAAGGAATGCAACAATGTTAATAAATTCAAGCTGTTAAACTCTGATTTGTACCTAATTCTGTTAATACATACAGTTCAAACTAAAATGAAACATCAGAATTCTGGATTTGTTGGCTTTAAAAAACCCAGTAAAAGACAAGCTTGTATTATAAAAGTATTATAATCCAGTTTTGCTTTTATCTCTGGCTCTGTTAAAAGACAAGTAGAGGCAAGTAATAACTTCTATAAATGAGTCATTACAAGAGATTACTATTTTTAAACAGCATCCAAAAATTTGTCAGGCATTAAAGAACAAATAGAAAAGATTTGACCTTGCTCCTTGTAGGAAAAGATCAGGCACAAACCCTCAAAGGCTTAGATACTCAAGTCTTATTGAGGGCCCAGGTTCATTTCATCTAACGGAAGGATCCTAAATTAGGAGTCAAGTCAATACAGACTCCCTCTAAAAATACTCAAAGAAAAATGAGGGGTGCTGGATGATGACTCAGCTTCCCTAAAAGCTAAATAGCCTTCTGAGGGAGTCTGCCTCTTGCTCTCAGGGTGCTTGCAGAGGGCAATGCTCCTATTGAAAGCAACGGAAGGCAAAACGCAAGCACCTCGCTGGAAGGGCCATGGCTTGTTAATAGTTCAATGTTTCGACCCTTGTGACAAGTTAGATGTGTGAGATGTGCCAGGGGCCAGTGATAAACAAGGGGAGGGACAGAGAGAGACTGGATATAATTTATGGCAAAGGGCTATGTACTCATGAATTTTTTACATAGACATGTCCTGATGGTACTTGCAACTTTATTAACTGATTGATTTTACTTACGTTAATCAGATCACGTACTGCAGGCAGCATGGAAGAAGTACTTGTTTTTGAAGTAACTTAAATAAAGAGCAGATGGTGGCTTGGTGAGTGGGGTCTGAATTTGTTCTCAGTTCCAGGTTCACAGTCACAACATATTTGTGAGACTCTAAATCAGAATATATCATATATGAGCCAATATTCACAAAGATCTGCATGGAAAAACTTACATTTGATAGTTGAGAGTCAGCATGTTGATTAATTTTTGATAGAAGAAACTTCAATGTCCTGGCTGCTTGGGTCATTGCATATCTGATTTATATTTGTGAAAAAAATCAGTAATGGGGCCACACAGACACAGAATGAAGGCTTTAATTGCCCACCAAAAAAGGCATCTGCTGCGATGTGGGAGACTTAGGTTTAGTTCCCTGTTTCAAATATTTCACAATCCACCTCTCCAAGAAAAGACTTTGAAAGCACCGATCTCTCAGAGTAGCTAGCAGCAGGATACAAATATCCAAAGGATATCTGCCTGGATTGTAGGACTGCAAAGTTCCAGTTCTCTGCCAGACCTTCTTCAGCTCCTTTGATGCCCATTAGTCCCTCTGATGGTGGACAAAAATGCAGCTGACATTTGCTCTCCTAGGGGACATGTGCATGACACGCTCCTCTCTTACCTTTGATTATGGTGGTGCAGGCTGTAGATGCTGATCTCTTTGGAGCACCAAAGAAATGGTACAGCTGCAGTCAGGTACACGTCGTCTGAGGGAAAACATCTGGCACTGCATACCTCTTGCAGTTAGCATCTCTCATGTGCCCCCTCCAACTTTGCCCATCTTCCCAAAAACTGAGTTCAGGACCAGAAGCAGGGCCAGCCTGAAGCACATAGAAAACCAAGAGAGAATTAAAATCCTTTGGAAAGATCCTCTGCTACAGCACTTCCTCATGAACAGGCCAGAACTTCATGCCTGACTTTTTCTAGGTGGCACAGGAGTAGGTATGTCATGTGTTTGCACCCGTCCGTGGACAGCATTTATAAGTGCCCCACTAAAAGGGCTGAATTCCTCAGGCAGAGGAAGAAGCTGTTCAGTCTGTCCCTCAGGCTTGCCAAACCTCTCATCTCAAGGGAGAGTCTCATTACAAAGAGGGTTTCCCCCGTTCTTTCACGGAGCTCTTTCAGTCGTTTCAATGTGAGCTCTCTCTTTGGATCTTCTTGTTGTTAGAAATGCACACCTTTCTTGGAGCTAAAATGGCCATTGTTAGAAACAAAAACAAAACTTCTCTGTGTGTGGGAAAGCAGGAACTAGCACAAATAGTCACGACTGCAAACGGACACCACTTTGCTTTCCAAGTGACTATGACCCCAGATGGTAGGACATGACTGTATGCTGGCAGTCCTCAGAGTACTAAAATAAAGCCTCATTTCAAGTACATTTGCCTCTAGAAATAGAAAAGTATCCTCTGTATTTATGTTATATTAGTGGCTGGGTTTTTAAGTTCTGCCAAAAGTTGTCCAGAAAGCAAAAAAAAAAAAAAATATGTTTTGCATGAATCATCCCTGTTACGGTCTTCATAAATCTGCATCATTACCGAAGTATGTCCCAAATTGCTGCATGAATACCAGACTTGAAACATTGGTGGGAAAAGGAGGGTATAAAATTATGTCAGAGTACAACCGGTACTAATATGACGGCAACACAATATCATTCTGTTAGTCTATAAAATTTCTGTGGTGATACTCTAACTGTAAGACATATGACTTGAATACAATAACAGATGTGGCGGTGCTCTATTTTGCATACGATGTTATGCCTCCATCACTCTGTGGCAAAGTAACCTCAAACCATAAGAGCAAAATAAGGCTGAACTTATAACTTTTTTAATACTTATTATACAGTGCAGCCTTGCAATGGCAATACTTGCAATATTAAGGAAGCCTCTGAAGAGAAGCTGCTGACACACTAAGATTCTTCTGATGACATCTTAAAACAAAGACTAATCTATTGAAGGCAGTTGTCTTTCAATAGCTGTCTCATGGAATGGTTTATACATTTTTTCAGGATCTCTTATTTAGAAAAAAGAACTTTATGAATATCTGCTAGTGGACACACCAAATTGTCACCCACAAAATGACGATGAGCATATCCATTCCTTCTAACAATTTTTTTTGCTTGTTTATTGTTAACCATAAGAAGGTGAGGACAGTGAAGCATAGGAACAGATCGCCTAGAGAGGCTGTGCAGTCTGCACCCTTGGAGGTCTTCAAAACCCTTATAGATAAAGGTCTGAACATTCTGGTCTGATCTCACAGCTGCCCTTGTTTTGAGATGGAGTTGGACTTCCTGAGGTCCCTTCACACCTGATCTACACTATAATTCTATGATCTTAAGATTTATTGTTTACAATTTTATAGCTGAAATAATCTGCAGTAGTGTCTCATCGTTCAGCATTTTACTATAACAGTAATTCAGTTCTCTGGGTCACAGACCCTGGATCTCACCGGGGACTTTAACTTCCCTGACAGCTGCTGGAAGGACAACATGGTGGGACACAGACAGTCAAGAGGCTTTGTGGAAGGGAATAACTTCTTGGCTCAAGTATACGATGGGCAGCTAGGGGTGATGTACAGTTGGATCTACTGTCCACGAGTAAGAGAGAGCTGGTCAGGGATGTGATAATCAATGGCAATGTTGGCTGCAGTGACCCTGAAATAGCAGAGTTTGAGATCCAGAGGGGAGCAAGGAAGGAGATACCAAAGTATAGAAGAGCACACTTCAGATTATTTGAGGAACTGGTAGGTGGTATCACCACAGCTCTGAAGGGTAACGGAGCTCAGTGAAGCTAACAGGTCTTTAAAGAACTGTTCATCCCAATCCTTAGGCAACCAATCAGACTTGTTAGGATATTGGTTTGGCTGAGCAGGAATGAGAGAGCTCCAATGCAAAAAAAGCAATGTAAAGGGGAAGCAGGGCCACGTTATAAAGGAGGAATTTGGAAACTTTCCTAGGGCATGCAGAGATGGTGTCAAAAAAGCCAAAGACCAGCTGCAGTTAAGACTTTCAAGGAATGTCAAGGGCAACAAGAAGAGTTCCTATGAACAAATTAGTAGTAAAAGACTGAACAAGGAAAATGTGAGTCCGTTGCTAAATGGAGCAGTGGTTTAGCGATAGCAGACAAGTTGATGTACTCAACACCTTCTTTGCCTGTGTTCACCAACAAGGTCTCCCAGGCATCTGTGCTAAGTGAAAGGGTTCAGAGATGAGAGCAACTAACAGCACAGTGTGAGGACTGAGTCAGGTACTACAGACAAAAAATTGATCCAGACAAAAAACTGGTTCTGGGCACATGGAGAAGAAAAGCAGATTGCCAGCATGGTAAAACTGCCAGAGGAAAATCATGCTTGACAAACCTGATATCCTGTTATGATAAATTTCCTGGATTTCTAGCTGACAGGAGGGTAGTGGGTGTCATTTACCTTGATTTTGTTGAGGCTTTCGACATTGTCTCCCACAATAATTTGTGTTCAAGTTAAAACATTAAAGACTGGATGCGTGGAAAAACAAGTGAGGAAAAAACTGGTTGGACAATTGGGATCATAGGTTGGTGGTTCATGGGTTGTACTCTACCTGGAGGTCACTGACAAACCAGCATTGCAGGGATTCATAGTGGAAGCTGTCCTGTTTACTGTCCTTGTCAGTGACCCGGAGGAGGTGACAGAGTGCACCCTCGTCAAGTTTGTAGTTGAAACCAAACTGGGGGACCAGTCAATATGCTCAACAGCAGGGCTACCATCCAGAGGGATCTAGACAGGCTGGAGGGATGGGCTAATCTTTGAATGTGAAATTCAAAGAATTGCTGGACTCCCCAGAAGAGAGGAACTGTGATCCACATTGCAGCTGCAGAGCTGCAGAGCCTCAGGGCTGGTTCTTTCCCTCCTCGACAGGGCATACACCTCTGATTTGTGCCCTTCCACATGCACGTAATGACAACCAAGATTAGACTCTCCCTTCTGTGTAACAATGCTGCTGAAAACCTACCAATACCCAACTGCATTACAAGTCACTCCTTAGTCTTTCCACAAACCATCAGTCTATAGGCCTGATCCATAGCTCATTGACTTTGCTGCAAACCTTTCAGCAGATTGAAACAGACTTTAGATCAAGGCCTCTGCAAGCTATGACTCTCTTTTTTGCTAATATATTAGTAACCATTTCATTGCTTGCCCCATTTATACCCTTGCAGTTTTTCTATTTTTGAGATTTGATCCTTTTATCTGAATGTCTAAATTTAACTCAGTTCTTTTATCTTCTACCCTTTTTTCATCACCCTTCAAAAATTTGTAGCTGACCCTGCTTTGATCAGGAAAGCTGGACTAGAGACCTCCAGAGGTCCCTGCACACCCACATCATCCTATCATACTCTGAACTGCTTTTCTCTGGTAGAATAGGAGCTGAGGAGTTTTGTTTTCAGGCTGTTTTAAGGAAGAAACTAAATGCAGCTGCAGCACTAACTGAAATCCCTTTCTCCCACCTTCAGCTTTCCCCACACTCTTTGGTAATAGATCATTAGGCATGTTTATGCTGCTTTCAGTTGATGAATTTTTTATGCAATATTTCATGACAACTGTAACAAATACTTTTAAAACAAACAGACAAATAGACAAAGAGTTTGGCTTTACTAGTAAGGACTAGACTGTGGCTTTGTTCCAAGACCCAAGACCCAACACCCATGCCCAGAGAGATATTCAGTTGCATGAGGTTCAGCAGTAGCAAAAAAAATTATCTTTCTAAAAGATTCACATTAGTCATACCGTTTCTGTGGCAGAAAGAGAAAGAAAGTGGGTACTGAAGCAGGAACACATAAAAACTGTTGCTGTCCTATGTCAGCATCGACTGATGTAGATATACAGACCCTGTTAGATTCCCAGCCAAGCCCTTTTTCAGTTTCTGTCCACCTGCTGTGGGAGTGTGTGGGAGTGTCACATACAGATGAATTAAATTTGTCTTGTTCCTCAGCCAAGGTATTGTAACAGGAATTTCAGTCTTCAGTGCTCTAGCCAAAGAAAGGCTAGGAGCCTTCTTAAGCATCCTCAGTCATACACATTCTTCATACCGAGAGCTAAAAATATAAGACTCACTGGCACATCAAACTGACGTAATAGCTAAAACCTTTGGTCTGCTAAACTTATTAAAATGGGGAAAAGCTGTCCTACAGACATTGTCAGCACATTTGAGCAGCTCTAGTGGAGTTTAGAGAAGAAAATTTAACACAGGAAAGATGCAAAAAATATTTTGAGTTCCTCAGATGTAAAAGTTGTTTTACAAACCAAAAATAGAGGTAGGAAGGAGGAGAAGACTGGAGAAATTTGACAGGACTCATAAAAATATCCAAAATTTAAATATCCATGTGGTAGGAATCTTACAGCTAGGAACTCACAGGCAATACCTATGGCCAGATGTCCAAGGGTACTGAGATGTCTGTGAGCAAGGCTTGAGGCCCTTAGGAAAAAAATCAACATAGGACCAGAAGGACTTAAGGAGGAGACCTATGACCCACCTTACCATGTTAGGTATTCATGCTAAAACCACCAACCCACAAAAGCATTGCATCTTCCCAGTTCCTAATTCTTTGATACCAGGATATATGGGACATTTCAAGTTCTGCCCTGGAGTGTCTCCAGAAGTGCCTCAGTCCTGGCAACGCAAGGTGGCCTTGCAAACTAGCATTCTGCCTGCCAGACTCATGCCAAGCCAGGTCTGGTAGCAGTCCCAGAGCTCACCAACGCAAAAGAGGAAGGAGCGAGGCTCTATTTCTAATTTTTAATTGGAGCAGTGAGGTATCTGATAGCATCTAAACCCACATCTCAGTCCTTCATGAGCACACTGATTACAGAGCCAGAGGGTATGCTACCAAGGCAGAGGAGAGCAGGGATCTGGGAGGAGGTGCTGCCATTCCTGTCAGTTGAAGCTGTTTAACTTTTCATTAAATTAATTTAATTTATCACTCCCTCCAGCTAATGCCGCAACTTGTGGGACAAGGACCTGCACAGCTACCTGCTCTGCCTCATCGATGCTGGCCCAATCCCATAAGTAGGGGTGCTCTGGAAGGGGAGAGGTGAGAGTATCCTCACAGCTCCGGGCGTGCCAGAGAGTGGTTGGGATCTGGCTTTGGGACTGGGGCGTTCTCTTGAGTGTCACCACATCTTTGAATCTTCTCGGTCTCCTACCTGCCAAGCAAGCGCTTCGCCCGCTAAGCAACTGCACGAGGACAGACAACCTCTTCTGTCAGCCAAGTCTCAAAAGTGACTGCCTTACATTTGGGAAGTACCCTGCCTGTAGCAGAGCAATTTTCTGGCATCTTGGGCAAGGTGCCAAAGACAGGGGCAGAGTATAAACATCATTTCTTCTCTTGAGTGTTTCCTATTGTATTCCTTCCCAGGCAGAATTCCAGGTGGGCTCGGATCACAGCTGGACTGCCAAAATCCCCCTGAAGCACTCCAGACAGAGCCAGCATTCCCATCTTACACTGTATGAATGCCTGCAGATGAGCAGTTGCCTAAACACCCACCTTGCAAACCCAGCCTGAAGAGTGATTTAGACCCTGGAAACTTTCTGTAACATTTTTTTTTTTCATAAGCCACAATAAAAGGAGCCATGAAAATAGACAGAATCATCTCTTGGTACTGAAGGCTTTAGACCCCGGAAGAGAACATGAGTGTACAAACTATTTTCACTGCAAATAGGGACAAAATTCCAATCTTGGTATGATTTTAAAGAAGAAAACTAAATTCGTTTATAGTGCAGGTCAGACAGATGTTCCACCCAAGGAGCCAAAGCATTACTAACTATTATATTTGTGTTTTATTTGAGAGCCTCAGAACCATAGTTGTGGGCCAGGACCCCACTATAATGGATGATATATAAAAACAGAACTAATATCCTTCCTGACCTAAGTCTGAGAAACCCACTGGCTTCAGTGTGATGACTCACACTGCAAAGAAGTAGTTGATTTGCCCTAATGAATCAGCTGTCTATACATTTTTACACCAAAAAAAAAAAAAAAACCAACAAAATCAGCCCAGGAATATAGCCAATATCAGGCTGTAAATCTTAGGTTCACCATGAAAACAGGTATATGCATTTGTAACAAGTGCATATGTGCCCTTCTGTCTCGGAAAAAAAGAACACCGAGAGAGCTCTCTTTTTCTTTTGCTTTTGCATTTTTTTGTGGTGGTGATTTCCAAAGCGCTAGGCTGGTCCCCAAACCTTGAATAGCATGTTTAGGCAATGTAAAAGTTGATTACAAAACTACTTGAATGCAATATTGCATCTCTTGTTTACAAACATAATTAAATAGTACATAAAAACTTGCTAACAAGTAACTCTTAAAATATGACTAGCATTAGACCAAAGTGTTGTAACCTGTAGAGAGGTTCTATTAGCCACACACACTAACGTATTTTGCCAGTGGCCATGACTGGGCTTTACCTAGGAACTGGCCAAAACTTGCCACAAAATTGGAGATGTTGTAGAAGTTGCATGAGAAAACTACTTTCTTGCCTTCTTTCAATCTTAAATAAATAGCAGGGTACTGTGTGTGCTGAAAGGGAATCGTTTATGTTGGACTAAAACAGAGAAGGAAAAAAAGATGCAAAGGCCAGAATAAAAGTAGGCTGGATGCCTGGAAATAAATATGAATATATTAGAAAAATATTTCAAACTAAGGATGTGAAAAATGGAAAGCCCAAACAAAAACTAGAGAAGGAACTTAATATAACTTGGGTTTACGACTAAGAAGTGGCATAATACCAATCCAAAGCAGGGTAAGATTGCTTCTGAAATCTGGAAAAACAGGAAATTTCTACTCCTTACCTGCTCTGAAGTGAATCTCAAACAACTCCTTTGGTTTCTGCAGATTTGCTCCACAATTAGCATTTTGCCCAAAACTCCTGCAAACGCAGGGTGATCATAATGCAAAGTCCTTGTGGAAGCACAGAAATTACCCGTCAATTGACTTGCAGGGTCACAGGTTTTATCTGTCTGAAATGAGAGCAGAATCTAGGCCTATAAAAATATGCCTTCGCCATCACCATGGACTTTTGTTGGCAGCAGCACAAATTTTTCACGCTTTAGCCAGAGGAATACTCTCATCTGTCAGGGTATGCCAGACAAACACCATCACCCTCTGTGGCAAAGGGATAGAGAACAAGACGACAGCATGCACCAGATGGCGATTAGTAAAAACTCTCCTAATTAGCTTCCTACCACAGAATCTGGGAAGACTTATTCTCCTAGTGGTTGCTGTATCTTTACCATTGGGAAAAAGAAGAAATATCATACTAAAGTTGTTAGGTGGTACATGGCCAGATGGTGTTAAAAGGATAAACATCGCTACAAAACCATGACTGAAATGAGGATCTTTCTGATATTCTGCCTTTGTTTTAATATACATTATAACTTTTTGCTGGTTTTTCTGTTTCATGATGAGCAATACCTCTTTTGTGACTGCAAAATAGAGAAGAACTGGGTCATCATGTTTGTTATAATGCACCAGAAAAATAGTGGTCTCTTACATAAAATGGAGTCTGAAAAGGTTAGTGACAGAATGACCAAGAGGCTTTATTGAGAAATTATCTGTAAATGCAAAAATAGAATGACTGTAGGAAGAGACCAAAAGCAAGAGCACAGACAAGAGGAACACAAGAAGGCCCAGGGAACAGAAAAAGTACTGAACTGTAAATATTGAACCAAGGAAAAGAAAATTATCTACAAACGGAAAAGGTAAGAGTGGAGGACAGCCGATACATGAAATACTATAAATAAAGTATATTCAAAAGATTATATTTCAAAATATTATGTAATAAAGAGACTTTTGAGAAAAGATTTCTTACAAAAAAAGCAAACACTGAATGAGTAATAAAACCCATCAAACTGGAGGCCAGACAGAGACAGAGAAATAGGCATGTCTGAAGCAATAAAAGGTGAGAAAAGACATGATAGATTAACACAGAGGGGGAAAACAGGATTTTAGACAAATACTGGAGGACTTGTTCTGTATATAGGGCAAACTACACGACAGGCAAAGGAGTAATTAGTAGAAAATAAGCCTGTCATTTAATCCTAGTAGCTGGTTAGAACCCAAGCGGATGAGAAATGTGGTTTAAGTGGTTTCTCTAAGATCGGCATCCCAGAAGCCCAGCTAAAGAACATAAACAGAAAGATGGTGTCAATCATGCCTGTTGGAAGTGAAATGGCACAGAAATGGTTTGACTTAATCCCTGAGGGTTTAATGTTGATTCCAACTTTTTTTTCAGGTTTCAGCCTACATTCAAGAAAACCCCTCTGTTCCATTTGCTGCCCAGAGCCTTTGACATTCTGTTTCTTAACTTTCTTCCTTTTTTCATAACTGAAAGGATCTCTGATCAAACCAAATTCAACAAATGTGAAAGTCATTCTTTCAAAGCCAGTATGTGGTCTCAAAACATCTCGCTTCTTGGCAATGACTGAGAGCAAGAAGGTTGGGCCTGAGACAAGATGGTCATTATTATTTCTAAGTAAAAGTATTCATATTTAGTCATACGTTCCATCTAAGACATCCTATTCGAAAATTATTTGTAATTCCAGTCATCTGTGCATCACTAGCTCACATGGGAACCTTGGAGTTTAAATGCCATGTTTAGTCACTGCAAAACTCTCTTCCACACAGGTATCTGGTCGCCCATGCAACTAAACACAGGCATAGCTTTTTACTTTTGGGGGAGATGTTGCCTCAGAACTTGAGGCTACAGAGCGTGTCAGGATACTGCAGGCTTGTGTCGGTAAGGATCACCACAGATACAGGGCAGAAAGGCCTTGATGCCAGATACTGCTCTGTGAACCCCAACTGTGTTTCATAAAAGCAATTAAAAGTATTTAGTAATAAATTAAAAACAAACAGGAAGACCTTATCTGAAAAGACAACCACAAGTAAGTGTGCATGTACGTGAAGTGTACATATATACATATACACGCACAGAGTTACATGTACATCCAGATGTCTTTGATAGGTATGCTATGGGACTGGTCAGCACACTTGTGTCACCACATAGGATTAGCTGTTTATAACAAGTGGTAATCTTCAGGATCAAGAAAAGCGGGAGAAAAAATTTATTCTGTTTGAAGGTACACCTTCTTAATGGTGGGGTTGGCTTAATGTAGCTGCATACTGCACTTTCTGCTGATACACGAGCGTATGCAAGACTAGACCAAAAACTAGTCCCCCGTAGTGACTGTCTTCTTCATATCTCTACAGACTGCAACAAAATTCTCTATACAGTCTTTACACACATCGATCTTTCCACTCCCAGACAAAGTCTAAAAGCCTGACTGCCTGTTGCACCACAGTGCCACGTGCTGTTTTCCACGTGTGCAACAGAGCACCAGGGGTAGTTCAGACCCATTGTATGAACACCCGAGCTTTTCCTGAAGCGAGCACCAAGAGCTCACCAAAATACCTGAAACACTCTGACTCCTGGCCCTGGACCTCCACACATGTGGAAAAGCAGGTGGACTGGCATCTGCTCCCAAAACTGAAAAAAGGAGGAGGCCTGGTCCTGCAGCCTGACTCGTATATACATCTCATCTAATACAAAGGAGTGATTCTGAGATGCTGGTGTCTTGTAAACAAGTTGGCATAATTAAAACTGAGCCACGTTTTTTTGCCTTTTCTTATTTCCAAATTTCTTCCTCCCATTGCCAGTGTTGCAGCTGTGCATAGTGACTGTTGCCTGCACATGGACAGTACCAAAAAATCCCTTTGTCTGCATATTTGTTCCTTTAGGCTCACAGAGCTATTTTTTTGTACGCATCAGTAACAAAAAATGTTTTGTTTTTTATTGCATTATTTATTTCCTCAGTCATTACTGGATCTTATTTATCTCCACCACCTTAGTAACAACACGACTGAAGCTGACATAGGAAGAGACCGGCAGAAATACAACTCTTACCACACAACTTTGTTGATGTTTCTGCACCAACTGTGATTCTTGGCAATCCAGTCCAGCCTTTCCCAGCCTTGGTCAATGAAGTCATACCCACGACATCAACAAAGAGAGATTCAACATCTCCTCACTCATGTTGGTGGGCTCTTAAATGTGCTCTTAAGAGAAGGTGATGCCTCCAGATACCCTGTGAGAAACAGCTCGAGTTTATTTCCCCTGTCATTGCTAGCATCTGTGTGCTGTGTACTCCCTGAAGAGAAGGCAGAGCTCTGCTTGGGAACTTGAACTCTGAAGGGTAGATGTGTTTTGCATTTCTCTAGCTCACTGAATGCTGCATGACTAGTGTCGACGGTTAGGTTTCCTGGGTAAGTGTAGGAAGCAGCACTCGGTGCCGCTGTGACCTCCATCTACTTTCCCAGAAAAGCTAGGAGGAAGATCGCTGGGATTTCCATGTTGCAAGTTTATGTTGTAAGACCTTTAATACCTCAGTAAATTTACTACGACAGCTGACAGTCATTACAACATATAGCAAAGAAAAAAACTAATCACAAGGTGTTCTTCTCTGTGTTTATTTTACATCTACCTTGTATGTATTGTGTACATGTATGTTTGTTTGTCTGCTCAGGGACCCACCAGCCAATTGTCCCCCAGCACAGCAGATCTGAAGCTGTTGGATGATCTCAGTTAAATTTGACAGAAGACTGGAGCTCCCAGATCCCTCTCAAGCACTTCCACAACACATAAGGCTAAGCCCTGGTCCCTGCACCAAGTGGTACAGGATAACTCACACCTGCTCTTACTATAGGGCATGGTCCTCAAGGCCACTTCCTTCCTTCTGCCTCTCAATTTCTCCCACCCTCTTTGTCCTGGACTGGAGTCTGGCAGTGGATAGAGCACTTTAAAGTACAGGTGAGTCCCCAGTTGGTTCCTAGCAGGAGACATGGAGTTGGTGTCCCCAAGGAGAGAAGGGCTGCAGGCAATCGCACTTCTTCCTGTACCAGGGCACTCAGCTCTTCTAGCTCCAGGCCGTCTGCTTCAGAGTCTGTTCCTGTTCCCAGCTTCCCCTTAGTTTCACTGATAGTCTCTGTCACTGTGAAATATTCATAGGTATTCATTTCCCCTTCCTTTCCAAGACGCACAGAAAAAAAGTGACTCCTGCCTTAATATTTTTTAATGCCGCTGGGATTGTCAGAGATCACAGCAGATCACCATTATGCTGTTGTAGGTACAAACTGCCAGTGGTATTAAAAAAAAAAACACTCTCCCAGCAAAACCTGTATTTTTACCAAGTATGAAACATTTGAGAGTCGTGTTAACTTTGACAGCTTTCAATGGGAGACAATAAAAATTAATAGTACCAATTCTTCTTTTCTTTTCAGGTGTCAACAAAATTTATTTTTTTATGGCAAAAATTTGCCTTTCAACAGTTTTGCTATTATTTAATTTTAACTTCTAAATCATACTTTTAGTATTATATTCCTATACGTGTTTCATTTTTTATTTGTAGTTTTGACATTATCCAAGTGAAATACTGCAATGGCTCTAAACATAATTTTTTCTGGAACAACAGGCCTATAACTCACTTAGATTCTCTTTATAAACTATGTTCTGTAGAGCTCAGCAAATAATAGAGTTTGTAGTCTGTGACTGAACCAAACAAGTTAAAAGAAATTTCTTTCAAGCCAAACAAAAACACAAACTGACATTACAAAAATAAGTGAAAAATGAGGTAGGTTATTAGCAGAAATTAAGTTTTTCCATTTCTTTTAAGGATGTTAATGTCTCTGCCCTGAGCCCTAATCTTGTTAGCCTTCAATTTGCCACATTCAGCCCAGCATCATAAATAGTTTCTGTCCATGTCAAACCGCATTATTGGTTGACACAACGGGAAAAGACCTTCCAGGCTCAGAGTCTTTTCTCCAGGATAGGATTCGACCTGTGCCTCCACTGGCAAGCAAGACATCTGATCTTTGGAGGCATCCAAGCATGGGTTAGGATGCTCCTGGTTTCTTTTATTTTCTTCATGTCCGAAATTATCTGGGAGCACTGAGCAGCACTGGTTTCATGTAAGCTTCTGGCCTGCCACAACCTTCATTGCTGTCACCATCCTTTGCCAGAGAAGCCACATCTACTTAACTTGAAATGGCAGGTTTTGTGGATGGGGACGCAAGGGGTTGTTATCAATCATCATATGCTGTGAAAAACGAGGTTTAGGAGCTCCTCAGGTCCTAAAGCGACTTGTGCATCACCAGAAATCCTTGTGGTCTCTGTGGAGCTAGTTTCTAACATTGTTCAGACCAGCTGAAGAGTGGGATTTGCCTGAAAATGAAGTTCTCAAGGGAAAAATAGAAAACAGAGACAAAAATTAAAATGTAAAAGATTTGCCCTCACAGGACAATGTTTACCAGTACAACAAAAACAAGTAATTCCCCAGGCACTGGTGCTAATACAGTCCAGTTTCCAGTGTCACCTTGTCTCAGGACTGAACTCTCTGGTGTCCCCCACATTCTAAATGCACTATTAAAATACAGTCCCATTTAGGAGAGCTGTGATGCTACTCACTTGTGTAGGCCTCTGGTGTCTAATAAACACAGGTTGACAAGCATGTCAGGGGGTCTTGCTCTTTCCTCCACCTGGCTGCTTATCTTTTGGAAGGTCACAGGAATCTTTTGCAGTTTTCGTTACGTTTCATGAAACTAGCTAGGGAACTGGGCTAAAACCAGCAGCAGATGCCATAAGCCCTAATTCTGTCCTTTCCTCTGTTTCTGTTGTTGCTTAGGCTGCAACATAATACCAAGCACTATGAAAGAGCTTGAACAACATCTGTCTGATTCAGGCAGTTGTTCTCTCGGTGGATATGACGTCTACTCCTCTTTGTTTTGATATTCTCCATTTCTGGCTTTTCTGGTTCAGATTCTTTGCCTTATACAAGCTGGATGATCTTTCCTCCATTGACCTACTGGCTGAGCTCCTCATAACTAAAAAGGCAGTCTTTCACTTTTGCCATTATCTTACGTGAGACTTTTGCTAAAACTAGGAAGAATTTGGTCTTTCCTGGGATGCTGAAATCAAGGGTTACAGTCTATCTTCTGCAAGACGTCCAGGTTCAATTCAAGTTTTCTTGAATGCTCTCCTTTCTTCTGAGATCCATCTGAATATTGCTCTGAAAAACACCTGCTCTGAATGGTCCTTAAAGAGGAAAAAAAGTTTACCATTGTGCCACTCTAGCAACCAGGTTCTGTCCCCACCAAAATCATTGTAACTTTTTATTGCTTATATGGATAAGAAAAGCCAGATTACTGTCTGCAGCAGTTTGTAAATGTGATGTGGCAATGGGGATGACAATAGAAGAAGGAAAGTCAGTGGGAAGGAAAAATCATGTACGAACAGTGAGACTGCACTGCTATTCCCTGAGACTTACTGTACAGCATGAAGGGGTAGAAAAGGAAGCATTTCTGAACTGTGGAATATAGTATCCCATTTTCTTAGAAGTATCATCATAAATCTTGATTTTTAAAGAAGTCTAAATAAAAAGAGAGCAGAGCTGTTGTCATCACCTCAGAAAAGTATTTTGATTTTAACATTGACTTCAGTTGTACCTTGATCACATTAACTCTTATTTATTTGCCAGAGTGGCAATAAGTATGGAATAAAGTCTGAGCCAATGACCACTCTGGAAATACTGGCATCAGAAATACTTTATTTCTCAAACATTTTGCCATTTTGAAATTTAATGTCAGCCTTGCATTTGTAGAATATGAATTAATTACTGAAGTTTTTGCCCCCAGTTAATTTTTCTAAAGACAATTTTTAAACAGAGTATTGTTGCCGCTTAGCACACTGTGGACGGAACAAAATAAGAGCATCATTTTGATGAAAAATATTGTGGCTTCAATAGATTTTAACATTATTCTACCAATAAAAGAAGTGCTTGACTGCAGAAACCTCTTTAGGCTGGTCACTCCCTCAGCCTGGCTTGGGAAAACAAATCTAGGAAGCTCTTTATTTTCATCTATTTTTCTAAGCGAAAACTGCACCATTGACTCCATAAGATTTAAAACCTGCTGTGGTGTGAGCCACAAGACTTTCTGCAGCTAGTTATAGTGTCATTTTGGTCTGAAACATCACCAAAAATAACCAGTATAAACTCATTATTTTTAAAGAAAACAAACTTATTTTTGTAGAAATTCAGAATACATAGTTTTGCATAGACTTGTAAAATCAGCTGAAGCCAATGCTAAAAAATAAACATCCTTTAAAAATATATGTCTTGTTCCTGTAAAGAATTTGATTAATCCATGCAGCAAGCCAGCTTTGATTCCTCCAGAGAATAATATTCTAATTGCTGTTATTCATGTAGCAATAGCATCTAAATACTTCAATGATATTCAAGCCTAAGTGTGTTAAGTAACACGCAAGGGAGACAGACACTACTCCAAAGTATTCATGTTTGAGATGAACACCCAGCACAAAGGATAGGTGATGGGTAAAACAAAAGACACAGAGGGAGAAGTGACCTACACAAGACATGCAAGTGAGACTAGATGAAAATAAAATCTTAACCCTCACTGCAATGTATTGTCCGAGCAGATGTATTGTCTGAATGGTGACAGCACAATAGCAAGGCTGAAATCATAGCCCAGTAAAACTAACGGCAGAATTTCTCACCAGTTTCAGACTAATAATTAAAATCTCTCATGAGACCCCACCTGGAGTACTGTGTTCAGCTCTGGGGTCCCCCCAACATGAGAGACATGGACCTGCTGGAGTGGGTCCAGAGGAGCACCATGAAGATGATCTGGGGGCTGGA
>Ga0181612_114076_pt1 | contig 23951 bp, 20 predicted proteins | sample HoacroProtozoa21_FD_119630 | JGI IMG/M metagenome (GOLD analysis project Ga0181612, IMG submission 119630) | Hoatzin crop microbial communities from Cojedes, Venezuel. Combined Assembly of Gp0051906, Gp0051904, Gp0051908
GCATCTGATGAGGCCTGCCACTGTCGCATCCCACAAGTATACTTACGATAACGATAAGAATGATTGTCCGAGCGGATTTTTGCATAGGTGATGCAAATATAAAGAAAAACCGAAACTTCTGACAATTCTCTTTTATTTTTTTGCCAAATAACTCAAAAATTGTCGTCATCAACTTCTTTTGCGGTTGCAATTTAACCTGCAATTTGCGGTTGCAATTTATGCAACCACCTGTACTACAGTGTGTTACACGAAAACATAACGCAACCTCAATTTGAAAATTTTAGGGAAAATATTTGGAGCAAACTGATTCGTTTTATAATTTTGCTGACAAATATTATCAAAAATCAATACAGACCTTACTGTTCAAAGGAGCGGTTGCCGAAAAGCTATTTCATTAACGAGTAGGCGATAAAAACAAGAAACATATGACAAATGATTTGTTAGATGGTGTTTTTGAAGAAGACAAAATGTTGTCCATCTTAGGAGAAGACAACGATTTTTTCTCTTCAGAAAAGTTGAAAGCAGGTATTGATCCTGTAAAATTGGCTAAATGCGACAATTGCGACAAATGCAACGGTTGCACTTAGTATTTAAAACATTCTGGGATTGTGAAAATCACAATCCCAGAATAATTTAATATTTTTTTACTCATAAATACGGCTTTAAGTGAACCTTTTATAACTTTGCACTTGTAAATTAAGTAGATTCAGTCGGTCTACCATTAATTACGAAATGAGAAAAATTAAGTATCTGTATATTGCCCCTTTGACGACTGACAAGTCAGTATTGTTTAATGGCTTAAATCGCGAATTTTTCATCATAGACAAAGCGATTATGGGTTCTATGCGTGAGATAGTTGATAATCCTGAAAAGTATCAACATTCCCATGGTAAACTAATCGACCTTTTAAAGTTTAAAAAATTTATAGTAGAGGACGATTTTGAGGAAACTCATACCATGAAACAAATATATGACAACTTTGTAAACGCCAAAGAATACAAGACTACGATTATCCCTACCTTTGATTGTAATTATCATTGTTGGTATTGCATTCAAAAACACTCCAGCACCATCATATCCAAGCAACAATTATCCCGTATTGTAAGGCATGTCAAGAAATATCTGAAAGAACACGATATCAATTCATACATACTTTCATGGTTTGGTGGTGAGCCGTTAATGCAGCCTGATGTCATTAATCAGATTTCTACTGAATTAAAATTATATTGCACGGAAAATCACATTGAATTTTCCGGCGCAATTACAACAAACGGCTCTCTCTTAAACACTGCCAACATCCTGATGTTAAAAAAGAATGATATTAACTTTTATCAAATAGCTGTTGACGGTGACGAAAAAACACATAACAAGACTAAAAAAGAAAAGAATGGAGTATCCTCATTTAAACGCATCATCTCAAATATCGTTTCACTCTTAACCCTTAATGAGAATGCTTCTGTTACTCTGAGAATCAATTATACCGTCAGGATATTAGAACAAAACAGCATCGTTGAAGATTTGAACAGAATCATTCCGCCAGATAAAAGAAAAAACATTAATGTAGACCTACAAAAAGTTTGGCAAGAAAATGAATTTAATGTAAGTATTGACAAGTTGGTCATATTGATGAAACAACTGGTTTCATCGGGTTATAGACTTAATTCTGATCATGTTTTCTCTATATGCTATGTCAATAAATTGCATTTCAATACGATTTATTATACAGGTGGTGTCGACAAGTGCGACAAACATGGGATTAATGAACTAAGAGGGAAAATAAACGGCAATGGTGATATCGAATGGAATGAAACTCCGCTCATCAACCAGTATAGTCCGTTTGACCTGTCGGCTCCTTGCGGAAAATGTAAATATTTTCCTGTCTGCTATTGCTGTTGCCCTGTAACACGAGAAGAACGTATCAAAAAATTCGGCAAAATCATTTGCGGATATGAAGGCAAATTTGAATTGTTCAAGCATAGGATACAAGATTATTGCTGGAGAAGAATTTTAAATGAAGAGATAAAATGAAGAAATTATTGTTGTGGTTTTTCTGCCTGATGCCCTGTGTGGCGGACGCACAAGTGAGCGGGTGCGTGAAGGATGCGCAGACGCAGGAGTCGCTGCCGCTCGTGTCGGTGTCCGTCTTTACAAACGACACGGTGTTCTTTGGCGGAACGCTGACCGATACGTTGGGCTGTTTCAGTATGGTGCTGGATGCGGAAAAATCGTACACAATAGAACTTTCCTGTGTGGGATATGAGACGATGAAACTTCATGGGGTCACTTCCACGAGCGGTGAAATGGGCGATATTCTACTTTCACCCTGGCAGAATGAACTCAAGGAAGTGGTCGTCACGGCGGAGGGCCGCAAGACGGACGCGACGATGGAGCGCTACCTTATCTCTGAACAAATCCGGAAATCCTCATCCAATGTGGCCCAAATGCTTAACCAGTTGCCGGGCATGCGTGTGGACTATGCGTCAGAAACGGTAAAAATCGGTCAAAACACCGATGTTCCCGTGATAGTCAACGGCAAGGAAGTGGCTCCCGAATACGCCATGAGCATCAATCCCAAACGGGTGAAAAGCGTGGAGGTGCAGCGTTATCCCAAGGGAAAATATTCCGACCGGCCGGTCATTCTGGACATCAAACTGTATGACGACTATACCGGATGGGACGTGGCCGTACAGGCACAAGGCGTGCTGATACCGCATCACGGCAACAGCAACAAGGAAACGGGAAGGGCCGACGTGACCGTCACGGCGGGACGCTTCAACTTCTACGGAGGCGTGTCTTATCTGAACAGACGCTGGTGTGAGGTGTCCGCTTACAGTTACACCATCGAAGGCGTGGCGTCGGAAAGTTCAGCTCCTTTTGACATTCACCACCCGAATCTTATTCAAAAGAAGCAGACGGCAGCCGCGAATTTCGGTGCCGACTGGAACATCAACAAGGGAAACAGTCTTTCGCTTCAGGCATGGACGGACAGGGCGCAGAACGAGAACCGGACCAAGTATTCGGTGGTCCTGGACAACACCGGTACGGAAGACCAACTTTCCAAGAACGACTTTGACTCGCGCAACCATACGGTCGGTCTGTTTTACAACGGAAAATGGAGCGACAGGGTCAAGGCGGTGGCGGACATCCTGTTCAGTTATTATCACGTGAACGACCATCACCTGTTTCAGACCGACGAGACACCCTCGCTGTCTGATTATATCGGCAGAAAAAGGTACACCCGTTCTACGTTCCTCCTGACATACGACCTTACTTCCCGACTGACGCTCACGGGCAGTCATCTGTTTATCTGGCGTGATTACGTCAACCGGTTGACCGGTGCCTCCGACCCTTCTTACCAATCCGTGGAGCGGCGTCACGACGCGGAACTCGCCCTCACCTACTCGCCTTCCAGCAAATTCCAGGTAATGGGCGGCGTCCGGGCCCTCAACGTCAACGAGTCAACGCTCGACAACGAGAGAAACAAGACGAACGTCCTGCCGAATTTCCGGTTGTACTGGCGCCCTTTCAAACAGGTGGAAATCACCAACAACAGTTTTACGACCGTCGACTACCCCACGATGGAGCTGCTCTCGTCAAGCACGTATCAGTTGAACTCCTGTCTGTGGTATGCCGGCAATCCCCAACTGGAAGCGCTCATCATGTATTATTCGGAGACGAAGGTCAAACTGTTCAATACGATTTCCCTCACCTACATGCTGAAGTATGCCGACAACGACCTGACCGACTTCTATGAATACCGCCCCGACGGACTGATTACGCGAACGATGGCCAACTGTATTTACCGGCATCACTATATCGGTATGTACTTCGACCGCAACATCCTGCCGGACCTGCGTTTCTCCCTGAACATGAACTTTCAACTGTACGAGCGGCAGAAAGGCGAACTGAAGAACGACGGCCGCACGCTCTATCTCGATGCCGACTTACAGTACAAACTGCCCGCCATCGGCGTGGAACTCTACGGCGGCCTGTTTCTCCGGCACGACCGCATCCCGCTTTTGCAGGGTGAGCAGTACCGGCAGGAGGAGGCGTTGCGGCTCGGCGGACGGTACAAGACCAAAAACGGCCGGTGGTCCATCGCACTGACCACGATTCTGCCGACAACGCTCATCTCCAAAGACCTCTACACGAAAATCAATACGCAAAACTTCTCCTACACCGAAACGGCCGACGACCGCGTGAACGACTGCTACCTGATGGCGAACATCAGGTTTAACATCGGCAAGGGCAAGGCCAACCGGATGGAGAGCGACCCGCAATTGGAGCGGGAGAAATAATCGGCCGGTCCGGTTTAAGTTACATTCCGGCATTTTCTGCGTCATTGTTTTGAATCAAACCAAAACAAATGACAAAAAAATATCACGGCGTGGTGGTGCCGATGGTCACCCCCGTCACCGAAACGGGCAGAATTGATACCGCTGCCGTAGAGAGAATCATTGAGTTTTTCGCACAAAACGGTGTGTCGCCGCTCCTGATGGGTACAACGGGAGAAGGCAACAGCGTGTCGCGCGAAGGCGGTGTCCTCCTGGTGGAGACCGCCGCAAAGACGGCCCGGGGCCGCATGACGGTGTATGCCGGACTGACAGGCAACTGCCTCGAGGAGCAGTTGGTGCAGGCCGAGGCGTATTTCAAGGCCGGCGCCGACGTCATCGCCGCCACATTGCCCTCTTATTACGCGCTGACACCTGAACAGATGGAAAACTACTACACGACGCTGGCCGATCACTTGAGCGGTCCGCTTATGCTCTACAATATCCTCGCCACGACCCACATGAGTATTCCGCTGGACGTCATCGGGCGCCTGAGCCGTCATCCCAACATTGTCGGACTGAAGGATTCCGAGCGCGACGAAGAACGTATGGCCAAAAGTATCGCCCTGTTCAAGGACAGGACAGATTTCTCCTACTTCTGCGGATGTGCCGCCTACTCCGCCCGAAGTCTGGCCTTAGGCGGCGACGGTATCGTACCGAGTACCGGCAACTTCGTACCGGAACTCTATCAACAACTTTATACAGCCGCCCGGCAAGGCGACCACGACAAGGCCGCCCGACTGCAGGAAGAGACCAACCGCATCTCGAAGGTGTATCAGGAAGGCCGCATCTTGGGCCGGCAGTTGGCCGCCCTGAAGGTCATCATGCACGCCAGGTCGCTTTGCGACGTATGGATGTTGCCGCCCCTCACCTGTCTCACGCCGGAAGAGGAGGCCGCGCTGGCGTCCGACACCCGCCTGCAACCTCAACCCGTCGACTGACATTATTTGTATGACATATCCGCTCCACGTTACACGCTCCACGCTCCACGTTTAAATCATGCATTGGATAGACTACCTCATCGTCATCGCCTCCATCCTGTTGGCCATAGTCGTCGGCGTCCGCTTCGCACGGCGGCAGAAAGATACGGACACTTATTATGCCGCCAGCGGTAGGATTCCCGCCTGGGCCGTGGGCATGAGCATCTTCGCCACACTGATTTCCAGTGTGACGTTCCTGGCCTATCCCGGTGCCGCTTATGCAGGCAACTGGATTCTGCTGGTGCAGGGACTGATGGTGCCCCTTGTCCTCGTGGCCCTTATCGGCGTCATCGTACCGCTGTTTCGCAAGGTCATCCGACTGAGCACCTACGAATACTTCGAACGCCGCTTCGGACTGTTCGCCCGCCTGTACAGTTCGCTGGCCTTCCTGCTGGGCCACTTCTCCAAGTCGGGCACCGTCTTCTTCCTCGTGAGCATGGCGCTCGCCACCTTCCTGGACGTCAACATCTACACCATTGTCATCGTCCTCGGTCTGACCATCATCATCCTCACGCTGCTCGGCGGTATTGAGGCCATCGTCTGGATGGACGTCATCCAGGGCTTTCTGCTCATCGGCGGCGGTCTGTTGTGTGTCGTTCTCCTCCTGTTCCTGCCTGAGGGCGGGCCTGCTACCGTGTTCCGCATCGCGGGAGAATACCACAAAATAGACTTCGGACCCTATACGTGGGACTTGACGCAACTGACATTTGTCGTGATGGTGCTCAACGGTATTTTCTATGCCCTGCAGAAATACGGCACCGACCAGACCATCGTACAGCGCTACCTGACCGCCAAGAACGACCGGGAAGCCAAGCGCGCGGCCTTCATCGGCGTCTTCATGAGTGTACCGGTATGGGCCATGTTCATGTTTATCGGCACTTGTCTGTTTGCCTTCTATCATGCCGCGGGCGCTCCGGCATTGCCCGACGGCATCAAGGCCGACGAGGTGTTCCCCTACTTCATCCGCACGGAATTGCCCGTGGGCGTGCGCGGTCTGATAATCGCCGCCCTGGCGGCCGCCGCCATCAGCAGTCTGGACTCCGACCTCAACTGTATTTCCGCCATTGCCACACAGGATTATTACACCCGGTTCAGAAAACAGACCACCGACAGGCAAAAACTCAATTTCGGCCGGTTGATGGTCGTCATCGCCGGACTGGGTGCCATGGGCGTGGCCATGCTCTACATTTCCTGGGGCGGTGAAGGCGTACTCGGCGCGCTCTTTGCCCTCTACGCCATCTTCTCCGCGGGTATCGTGGGCATCTTCATGCTGGGATTGCTTTCCCGAAGGGCCAACAAACAGGGTCTCTACATCGGCATTGCCGCCGCGGTCCTGTTTACCGCCTACGCCGTATTGACGTCCACGAAGGTGGATATCCACGGTACGGGCGTGAAAGAGACGCTCGTCGACTTGGGCAACTGGAATTTCTCGCACCACAAATACATGCTCGGCGTGTACAGTCACCTCATCGTCCTGGTGACAGGTTATCTGGCCAGTTTCCTCTTCAAGACCCCGCCGGCCGACGATGAACTGACGATTTACGGGTATTTGAAACGGGAAACGAAGAATGAACAATAAGGTTATCAATTAGAAATCATGAATACGGTTATCTTACAACAACCGCCGAAAATCGTGTTCGGCAACGGGTGTCTGGGCGTTTTGCGCGACGACTACCTGAAAATGGGTTACAAAAAACTGTTTCTGCTCACCGCGCCGCCCATTCGTCCGCTCATCGAAGAGACGGTCAGTGCCTGGGAGAAAGCAGGTGTCAAGGTGGAAATCTTCGACCAAATCATGGCCGAACCGACCGTGACCGACTTTAACGGAATCGTGGAAAAGGCACGCTCGTTCGGGGTAGACAGCGTCATCGGCATCGGCGGCGGCAGCGTACTCGACGTGACCAAACTCGCGGCCACGCTCTTCGACGGGGCGCAACGGGCCGAGGATGTGTTCGGCACGGGGTTCGTCCGGAAGAAAGGACTGTGGTTCGCGTGCGTCCCCACCACGGCAGGAACGGGCAGTGAGGTATCGCCCAACGCCATCCTGCTGGATGAGCGCGACAAACTGAAAAAGGGTATTGTCTCGCCCTACTTGATGGCGGATGCCGCCTACGTGGACCCGTTGCTGACAGTGACCGTGCCCAAGCGCGTGACCGCCGACACCGGTATGGACGCCCTGACCCATTGCATAGAGGCCTATACGAACAAGTTTGCCCACCCCGCCGTGGACATTTACGCCCTGACCGGCATCCGACTGTTGGCCCGCAACCTGCCCGATGCGGTGGCCGACGGCCAGAATGTCACCGCCCGCGAGGCCTGTGCCTTGGGCAGTCTGTACGGCGGACTGTGTCTCGGACCGGTCAATACGGCCGCCGTTCACGCCCTGTCTTATCCCTTAGGCGGCGAATACCACATTCCTCACGGACTGTCCAATGCCATCCTGCTGCCTGCTGTGATGAAGTTCAACCGGCCGGCCAACCTGCACAAATATGCGGAAGTGGCCCTGGCATGCGGTGCGGTGAAAGGCCGGAATGACGATGAAACCGCCCAAAACGGCGTAGACTTCATCTATCGCCTGTCCGAAACCGTCGGGACCAACCGCACTTTGGCGGACATCGGCATACCCAAGGAGGCCATTCCCCACCTGGCCAAGGCGGCCATGGAAGTGCAGCGCCTTCTGAAAAACAATCCGCGCGAAGTCACGGAACAGGATGCCGTCAACATTTATACAGAAATTTCAGGTGATTAGACTATGAAACCGATTATCGCGATTACCATGGGCGACCCCGCCGGCATCGGACCGGAAATCGTGGCGCGCTCACTCAGTCATCAGGAAGTATACGACACTTGCCGGCCCCTCGTCACCGGCGATGCCGCCGTCATGGAAAAAGCCGTCGCCCTATTGGGACTTTCCCTGCGGGTCAACCGCATCGGCAAGGTGGAGGACGCCGCTTTCCGCTACGGTGAAATCGACGTTTTTGACATTCCCTGCATTGATTTCTCCACCTTCTCTTATGGAGAAGTACAGGCCCAATGCGGTCATGCCGCCTTCCTCGCCATCCGCAAAGCCATCGACTTGGCCATGAACAGCGACGTGGACGCTACCGTCACCGCACCGCTCAACAAGGCCGCACTGCATCTGGCCGGCCACAATTTTGACGGTCATACGGAGATTTACGCCACGTTTACCCATACGAAAAAGTACGCCATGCTGCTCGCCGACGAGTTCCTGCGCGTCATTCACGTCAGTACGCACGTGCCTTTGCGCAAGGCTTGCGACCTGGTGAAAAAGGAACGCATCATCGAAGTGACCGAACTCATCCGGGACGCTTGCATACAGTTCGGCATCGGGAATCCCCGCATCGGTATCGCGGGCCTGAATCCGCATTCTTCCGACAACGGTCTTTTCGGCGATGAAGAGGCCCTGGAAATCATTCCTGCCGTGGAAGAACTGAAAGCGCGCGGGTTCAACGTGGACGGTCCCGTGCCGCCCGACTCCCTGTTCGCCAAGGCCAAATGCGGCCAGTATGACGGTTGTGTGGCCATGTATCACGACCAGGGACACATCCCGTTCAAGGTGGTGGGATTCAACTGGAACAAGAAAACGGGCAAGATGGACAGTGTGAAGGGTGTGAACATCACCCTCGGTCTGCCCATCATCCGCGTGAGCGTGGACCACGGTACGGCCTTTGACGTGGCCGGCAAAGGCATCGCGTCGGAAGACGCCCTGATGCTTTCCCTGGAATATGCCACGAAAATGGCCCTTTCACGAATGAAGAAATGACAATTGTACTGGCTGACGACGTGACGGGTGCGGCCGAAGTGGCCGGTATTGCCTGGCAGAAAGGACTGCGGACCGTCTTGACCGTGGGTGCTGAGGAAGCGCCTGCGTCTGTCGACGTGTGGGTGATTGCCACCGACAGCAGGTCGATGTCGGAGGCGGACGCCAGTCAGACCGTTGCCGCCGTCTGCCGGAACATCCGGGAAAAAGTGGCCGACGGAGTCATTTTCAAGAAAACCGACTCGGCCATGCGCGGACACATCACGGCGGAATGCCGCGCCGTCATGAGCGCCACCGGCAGGCGCGCCGCATTGTGGTTGCCGGGCAATCCTACTCACGGCCGCATTGTCAAGGAGGGCGTCTATTATATCAACGGTCAACGATTGGACAAGACCGATTTTTCATTCGATCCCGGTTTCCCTGCGTATTCGGCCGTTGTCACGGAGCGTTTTCCGGACGTCAAGACTTTTTCGGGTGAATGGCAAGCGGGGCAAGTGTATTTTGCCGACGTCACTTCTCAGGAAGACATCCGCCGCTCCCTTGCCGCCCTGCCCGACGGCATACTCACCGCCGGCGCCGCCGACGTCTTCACCGTCTGGCTCGAACAGCACGCACCCGCGACTCAACAAACTCCGAACACTTCCCGCTCCTCGTTCCACGTTCCACGCTCCTCGCTCCTCGTCTGCGGCAGTACACAGAGCAAGACGCCCGACACCGGCATTCCCGTGTGGCCCGTTCCACAGGAAGTGTACGACGGAAAGGCCCCTGCGTCAGTTTGGACACAGCGCGTCCTGCCGGAATATATCCGGGAAGGAAGGGGAGCACTGGTACTGGACGCGGGAGACCATCAGACTCCTGACAAGAGGAAAGGCAACGGCCGGCGACGGAAATCGCCCGTCGTCCTGCAAGACGTCATGGCCGACGTGGTCAAGTCACTCGTGGACGCCCGCCGACCGGAATGGCTGGTCGTGGAAGGCGGCGCCACGGCTTTTGCCGTCATCTCCCGCCTCGGGTGGAAAACTTTCTCAGTGGAACGGCTCTTCGCTCCCGGCGTCATCCTCCTTGGCAGCGACTCCGGCGATTACCTGTTGCTGAAACCGGGAAGTTATCGGTGGAGTTGAGGGTTGAGGGTTGAGAGTTAAAATCATATCTCGCTCCACGTTTATCGCTCCACGCTCCACGTTATTCCTTAATCTCCCAAATGTCATTCGTCTCCAGCAGTTCGGAGAAATTGTGATACGGTTTGCGGGCGGACACCTCCTCGATTTGGCGGTTGACCGCCTCATCATACGTCGGCGCCTCCACGTCGCGAATCACGCCGAGCGCCACCGGAAAACCGTGTTCATTGTCCATCATCGCCAGTTTCAGTTGGAGCGTGTCGTCTTCCGCATGGGCGTCGTGTACGAGAATGTCGTCCATCGTATAACCGTCCTTGCCGATTTCCACGACTTTCAGACCGAATCCGTCCTGCACCAGACCGAATTCATTGTCGGCTCCGAACACGAGTTTTTCGCCGTGCCGCACGTAAATGGCGTTTTGTTTCCGCCCTCCCTTATTGTATACCGCATCATACGCCCCGTTGTTGAAGATGACGCAATTCTGCAAAATCTCACACACGGCGGCGCCTTTGTGATGATAAGCGGCCTTCAGGATGTCCACCGTCTCCGCATTGTCGGTCGCCACGCTGCGCGCAAAGAAATGGCCGCGCGCGCCGAAACAGAGTTCTGCGGGACGGAACGGGTCTTCCACCGTACCGTAAGGACTGGATTTCGACACGAATCCGCGAGGTGACGTCGGACTGTACTGGCCTTTCGTCAAACCGTAAATGCGGTTGTTGAGCAGGATGATGTTGATGTCGATGTTGCGGCGCATGGCATGGATGAAATGGTTGCCGCCGATGGCCAGACCGTCGCCGTCGCCGCTGATTTGCCATACGGTCAGGCGGGGATTGGTCACTTTGACGCCCGTCGCGATGGCCGCCGCCCTGCCGTGAATGGTCTGCATGGCGTAAGTATTGACGTAATAAGGCAAACGACTGCTGCAACCGATACCCGAAATCACCGCCATGTCGTGGGGCGCCACACCGCATTCGGCCATGGCCTTGTGGAGAGAGGCGAGGAAGAAATGGTCGCCGCAACCCGGACACCAACGGGGTTGTCCTTTCTTATAATCTTGTGCTGTGTACATTGTCATGGGAAATACTTGTTAATCACTGATGACCGAGGCGAAGAAAGCGGTCAGTTCACTCACCACGAACGGTTGTCCCTTCACCTGATTGTATTGCAGCGGGACAAAACCGTCCACCTTGGAACGAAGCCATGCGGCAAGTTGACCGAGATTCTGTTCAGCCACCACCACCTTCTTGTATTTAAGTAATACCTCCGCCGTATTGCGGGGCAGCGGATTGATGTACTTGAACTGGGCCAGGGCCACCTTCTTGCCCTGCCCGCGCAAAGCCTCCATGGCGGCATACAGGTGACCGTAAGTACTGCCGAAACCGACGATAAGCAGGTCGGCATCGGCTTCATCGCCCATCACTTGCAGGTCGGGCACGGGGATACGGGCCACCTTCTCCGCCCTCAACCGGCACATGCGGTCGTGGTTTTCGGGATTGGTGGAAATGGCGCCGGTCTTGCCGTCCTTCTCCAGACCGCCGAGGATGTGGGTATAGCCCTCCTGTCCGGGAATGGCCCAATAGCGGACCCGGCTCTCCTCATCGCGGAAATAAGGCGTATAGCGGTCTTTCATCTCCGGTGTCGCATAGTGGGGACGGATGTCGGCCAACTGCTGCATGACGGGCAAGCGCCAGGCCGCGCTGCCGTTGGCCACGAAAGCGTCGGTCAACAGGATGACGGGCGTGAGGTGCTCCAAGGCAATTTTGGCCGCCTGATAAGCCGCGTCAAAACAGTCGGTCGGACTGGTGGCGGCTATCACCGGCATCGGACTTTCACCGTTCCGGCCGTAAAGCGCCTGCAAGAGGTCGGTCTGTTCGCTCTTGGTGGGCAGACCTGTGGACGGGCCGCCACGCTGCACGTCGATAATCACCAGGGGGAGTTCGTCGATGACGGCCAAATTGATGGCCTCCGACTTAAGGCAAATACCCGGTCCGGAAGTGGACGTGGCGGCCAAGGCACCCGCGAACGAGGCGCCGACGGCCGATGCGCAACCGCTGATTTCGTCCTCACACTGCACGGTGATAACGCCACACGACTTATGCTTGGCCAGTTCGTGGAGAATGTCCGTGGCCGGCGTGATGGGATAAGAACCCAGGTACAGTCTGAGTCCGGCCTTCTCGGCGGCGGCAATCAGACCGTAGGCCGTGGCCTTGTTGCCTGTAATGTCCATGTAGCGGCCCGGCGCCTTGTGGCGGGCCTCGATGCGGTAGACCGACGGTACCGACGCATGCGTGTTGGCCCCGTAATCATAACCGGCCTTCACCACCAGGATATTGTTTTCCGCCACCTGCGGTTTCTTGGCGAATTTCTTTCTCAGGAAATCATTGACCAGCGACAAATCGCGGCTGAACAGCCAACAGACCAGGCCCAGGGCAAACATGTTGCGGCATTTCAGGACGGCCTTGTTGTCCATGCCGCTGTCCTTCAGACAACTCTTGACCATCGTCGTCATGGGACAGGCCACCACGTAATCGGGGTCAATGCCCATCTCGGCAAGGTAATCATCACCGGTGAATTCGGCCTTTTTGAGCGATGCCGGCGTAAAGTCGTCCACGTCGATGAGGATGGTTCCGCCCGGTCTGACGTAACGGTACTGCGTCTTCAGTGCCGCCGGGTTCATCGCCACCAGTACGTCGCACTTGTCACCGGGCGTCAGCACCTGTTCATCGCCCACATGCACCTGGAATCCGGATACGCCGGTCAGCGACCCTTGCGGGGCGCGGATGTCGGCGGGATAGTCGGGAAACGTGGAAATGCTGTTGCCTTCCGTCGCGGAAACCGTGGAGAATATCGTACCGGCCAACTGCATGCCGTCGCCGGAATCGCCCGAAAAACGGACAACGACTTCTTTTAATGGAGTTACTTCTATCATGACTGTCAATACTTAAAACTGCTGCCGCCCAGGAATTCGCGGAGCAGGGAGGTGGGAGGAAGCGTGTCGAACGACAAGGGAGAGAAATAGCGCAGGAATTTTCTCAGGCGATAAGCCTCGGCATATTCCTCACAATTCTCGGGTACGGCCTCAAGCAACGGTTCGGCCTGCGTCTTGATGACGGCCAGTTCGTAAATCATCGCCGTATTGAACATGGCGTCGGCATTCTCCTGATACGGGAATATCCACTTGTTCTCGCCCTTGCGCACGCTCGGCCAGCGGCGGATGGTCTCCGTGGCGCTCACGCCGCGGTACTTGTGGTCGCGGATGATGCGCCTCAGCAACCGGTTGTCGGTCGTAGGCACATAGTTGTGCGTATCCAGCAGAATGGTCGTCAGGGCTGAGGCATAGACGCGGTATATCTGTTCTTTGGGCACTTGGGCCGTCAGTTCGGGGTTGAGGGCATGAATACCCTCCACCACGAGTATCTCGTTCTCACCCAGACGGAGCCGCTTGCCGCTCCTGATGCTCTTGCCCGTGGGGAAGTCGTACTTGGGCAATTCCACCTCCTCGCCGGCGAAAAGCGCCGTGAGCTGCTCGTTGAGCAAAGGCAAATTGAGCGCGTACAAGCTTTCAAAGTCGTATTCCCCGTTCTCGTCTTTCGGTGTCTTGTCCCTGTCCAGGAAATAATCGTCGAGCGAAATGGGCACGGGACGGATGCCGTTGGTGAGCAACTGCACCGACAAACGCTTGCATGTGGTGGTCTTGCCGCTCGACGAAGGACCGGCGATGAGCACCATCTTGATGCCTTTGCGATTGGCGATTTCATCGGCGATACGCGAGATTTTCTTCTCCTGCAACGCCTCGCTCACGTTGATAATCTCTCCGGCATTGCCGTTGGCGATGGCCTCATTGAAGGCGCCCACCGTTCCGATGCCGAGGATGCGCTGCCAGCGGTGATGCTCCTGGAACACCTCGAACATCTTGTCCTGGTGGATGAGTTCGCCCAGTACGCCGGGGTCGCTCTCCGAAGGAATGCGCAGGAGTATGCCGTTGAAGTATTTCTCCAGTCCGAAGAGATACAGTTCAGACGTATTGGTGAGCATCGTACCGTAGAAATAATCCACATAGCTGTCCAGGTCGTAATAGACGGTATAGAGCTGACCCAGGCCCTCCAGCAGTTTGACCTTGGAATGTGTCCCCAGTTCCTTGAATATTTTAATGGCTTCTTCCGTGGGGCATTCCCGTCTGCGGATGGGAATGGCCGCGTCGATGATCTCCTGCATGCGCTTGCGCAGCGCCTCCACGTCCTGCAGCGTCACGGCCCGGCCGATGTGCATGTCACAATAGTAACCGTTGCTCACGGGGATGTCGATGACGACGCTGCCCTCGGGATACAGGTCGCGCACGGCCTTGCAGAGGACGAAAAACAGCGTGCGGGTATAAGCCCTGCGGCCCGACGACGAATACAAGTCGAGAAATTCCACGTCCTTGTTGCGCCACACACGGTAGCGCATGCCCTCCACCTTGTTGTTCACCTTGGCGGAGACCGGACCGTACTTCATCTCTAAATTTAATTCCTGAAAAACTTCAGAAAGTGTGCTTCCGATGGCAACCTTTTGAGTTTTTTTATTATTTTTGCACCGGATTTCGACCCACTCATTCTTCATAGACGAATCAAACTAATTATATAATAGGTAAAGATATCAGCCGTAAAAGTACAAATATTTTGTCAATCAAAGAAGAAATGACTGATTTTTTAACTGAATTGTCATCAATTTGAAACAGGAATATGTCGATTTGGATTTTCTTTAAACTGATTGGCTCTCTCGCCCTTTTGATGTATGGTATGAAGACCATGAGCGAGAGCCTCCAGAAAATGGCCGGTTCACAGTTGCGCCACGTCTTGCAGGCCATGACCACCAACCGCTTTACGGGCGTGCTCACCGGAACGGCCGTCACCGCCGCGGTACAGTCGTCCACCGCCACCACCGTGATGACGGTCTCGTTTGTCAACGCCGGTCTGCTCACCCTGGCCCAAGCTATCTCGGTCATCATGGGCGCCAACATCGGAACGACGCTGACCGCCTGGATCATGAGCGCCGGTTTTTCTTTCAACATCACCGATTTCGTCTATCCCGCCTTCTTCATCGCCATCATTCTTATCTACAACAAAAAGAGAAAGAGTATCGGCGATTTTTTGTTTGGTATCAGTTTTATGTTCCTCGGTCTGGGCACGCTCCGGCAGACGGGCATCGACATGGACCTGGCGCACAACCAGCCCGTGCTCGATTTTTTCGCCTCCTTCGACCCGAACAGTTTTCTGACCACCCTCGTATTCCTCATTATCGGCAGTATTCTGACCATGTGCGTGCAGTCATCGGCCGCCATCATGGCCATCACGATGATACTTTGCAGCAACGGCGTCCTGCCGATTTATCAGGGCATTGCCCTGGTGATGGGCGAGAACATCGGTACGACGGTCACCTCGAACATCGCCGCCCTGACGGCCAACACCCAGGCGCGAAGAGCCGCTTTCGCCCACATGTTCTTCAACGTGTTCGGCGTCATCTGGGTGCTGTGTATCTTCAAGCCGTTCATCAACATGGTGTGCGGATTCGTGGGTTACGACTCCTCGATTGTCAAGGGTGACCCCGGATTCCTGCAGAATGCCGCCAAACTCTCCTTCGTACTGGCTGCCTTCCACACCACGTTCAACCTGGCCAACACATCTATTCTCATCTGGTTTATTCCGCAGATTGAGAAGATTGTCTGCAAGGTCATCAAACCGAAGAAGCAGGAGGAGGAAGAAGACTTCCGTCTGCGCTTTATCCAGGGCGGTCTGATGCAGACACCGGAGTTGTCGGTGCTGGAAGCCGCCAAGGAAATCGCCTCGTTCGCCGAGCGTATCCGCCGCATGTTCAGTATGGTGCGCGAACTGCTGGAGGAGAAAGACGACGCCAAATTCGTCAAACTCTATTCACGGATTGAGAAATACGAGAACATTTCCGACAACATGGAAGTGGAAATCGCCAGTTATCTCGACCAGGTGAGCGACGCTCATCTCAGTGACGAGACCAAGGCGAAAATCCGCGCCATGCTGCGTGAGATATCCGAAATAGAAAGTATCGGCGACAGTTGCTACAACATCGCCCGTACCATCTCGCGCAAGATGAACGGCAAGGAAGACTTTACCGAAAAACAGTACGAGCACATTCACCAGATGTTCGAACTCACCGACAATGCCCTGGAACAGATGAACACCACGCTCGTGGGCCATCGCGAGAACATGGACATCAACCGCACCTTCAACATCGAGAACGAAATCAACAACTACCGCAACCAGTTGAAGAGCCAGAACATCAACGACGTGAACAACCACCAGTACACCTACACGATGGGTACGACCTACATGGACATCGTGAGCGAGTGTGAGAAACTCGGCGACTATGTGGTCAACGTGGTGGAGGCCCGCATGGGTGCTAAGAAAGCATCTTAATCAGTTCGCGCATGCCTTCGGAAGCGCCTTTGCGGATCTGCCGCACCTGGCGCGGCGCGCGCACTTCCTCGGGGTCGATGAGGTAGATTTCAGCCTCAGGCCGGGCATAACCGATAAGACCCGCCGCCGGATACACGTTGAGCGACGTGCCGATGATGACGAGAATATCGGCCTCGCTCACTTCCCGCGCGGCGTCACTGATGAGCGGTACGCCCTCGCCGAAGAAGACAATGAAAGGCCGGAACAGACTGCCGTCACCGGCTTTCGTGCCCGGTGCCACTTCGGGATTGTCGGCCGTAAGCGTCTGTTGGTAGCGCGGATTGTCCACGTCGCGGCTCGAACAGACCTTCGCCAGTTCGCCGTGCAGATGAATCACGTGTCTCGACCCCGCTTTCTCGTGCAGATTGTCCACGTTTTGCGTCACCACCGTCACGTCGTACCTGTCCTGCAGCGAAGCCACCAGCCGATGACCCTCGTTCGGCTCAGCCGAAAAGAGTTTCTTCCGCATCATGTTGTAGAAATTGGTCACCAGTGTCGGGTCGGCTTCCCAACCCTCATGCGTGGCCACCTGACTGACGGGGTAATTTTCCCACAGGCCGTCTGAACCGCGGAAGGTCTTGAAACCGCTTTCCACGGACATGCCCGCACCGGTCAAAAATACGATTTTCTTCATGCTTTTTCTTGTTAAATCCTGTGCGAAAATAATAAAAAATCATCAAAACATACGGGATATTAGGGAAAAAACGTAACTTTGCGTGTTTTAAAACATCTCATAATTTATGACAGACAAAATCAGTTACGCTTTCGGTATCGGCATCGGCCGCCAGTTGCAGGAATTGGGTGCCACCGAAATCCGTCCGGAAGACTTCGCCGAAGCCCTTTCCGACGTGTTGAAAGGCAATCAGCTTCAGGTAGACGAGGCTGCCGCCCAGGGCATGGTGCAGGAATTTCTCCGTAAGAAACATGAGGAAAGAACGGCCGGCATGCGCCAGGCCGGTGAAGACTACCTGAAAGAAAATGCCAGGAAAGAAGGCGTCGTCAGTCTGCCTTCCGGTCTGCAATACCAAGTGTTGAAAGAAGGCAACGGCAAGCGTCCGAAGGCCACCGACCAGGTGAGGTGTCACTACGAGGGCATGCTCATCGACGGAACGCTCTTCGACAGTTCGTTGCGCCGCGGCGAACCGGCCGTATTCCCGCTCAACGGCGTGATTGCCGGATGGACGGAAGGTCTCCAGCTCATGCAGGAGGGCGCCAAATACCGCTTCTTCATCCCCTATCATTTAGGTTACGGCGAGCGCGGAGCCGGCCAGTCCATTCCTCCGTTCGCCACGTTGATCTTTGATGTCGAACTTATTGATGTAATTTAAACACAAAATAACGATGAAAAAAATCTTTATCGCGGCCGTTGCTGCCGCTTGCGTCTCCGCCGCCATGACATCCTGCGGCGGTCCTACGCCCAAAGCCAGTCTGAAGACGGATGTCGACACGCTGAGCTATGCCATGGGTATGGCCAACTCTCAGGGCCTGAAAGGCTATCTGGTAGACCGCGTCGGTATCGACACCGCCTACATGGACGAATTCTACAAGGGTCTGAAGGAAGGTACGGATGCCGGTGACGACAAGGCCAAGGAGGCTTATTTCGCCGGTGTGATGATCGGTCAGCAGATCAGCAACCAGATGATTAAGGGCATTGAGCACGAACTCTTCGGCAATGACTCCACCAGACATCTTTCCAAGAAGAACTTCCTTTCCGGTTTTATCAGCGGCGTACAGGAGGGAAAAGGCAAGATGACCCTGGAGCAGGCACAGCAACTGAGCCAGATCAAGATGCAGCAAATCCGCTCCAAGAACATGGAGAAGCAGTATGGCGCCAACAAGGCCGCCGGTGAAAAATTCCTCGCCGAGAACGCCAAGAAGGAAGGCGTGAAGACGCTTCCCGGCGGTGTACAGTATAGAATCATCAAGGAAGGCAAGGGCGCTATCCCCACCGACACCACCCGCGTGAAGGTACATTACGAGGGCAAGACGCTCGACGGCAAGGTGTTTGACAGTTCTTACAAGCGCAACGACCCCGTCACGCTCCGCGCCAACCAGTTGGTCAAAGGTTTCAGCGAAGCCCTGACCCACATGCCGGCCGGTTCTGTCTGGGAGGTTTGGATTCCCCAGGAGAAGGCTTACGGCGACCGCAAGCAGGGTACCATCGACCCGTTCTCTTGCCTGAATTTCAAGATTGAATTGCTGGAAGTCAACTAAACCGCTCTCATGAAACGGATTATCATCATCGCGCTCGCCCTCGTGGCGGGCGCCGTTGTTACGGTCTGTCCGGCCAAAGACAAGAAGAACAAGAAGAACCTTCCCGCCGTTCAGGCGCCCGTGACGCTCACCAATGCCTCTGACTCCTTGAGTTATGCCGCCGGAATGGCCGCCACCAAAGGTCTGAAAGATTACCTGAAACGGCTCTACGGGGTGGATTCCACCATGACCGATGACGTGCTCAGGGGATTTGACGAGGCCACCCGGCGCACCGATGACGCCTCCTACAAGGCTTTCCTGGGCGGCGAACAAATCGGACTGCAGGCCAAAGAACAGGTCATCGAGGGTCTCCGCAAAGAGTTGAAAGGCAGTAAGGAGAATCTTTCCGAAGAATTGTTCCTGCGCGGTTTCCGCGATGCCATCGCCGATGACCATACACACTTCGCCAACAGTGAGGCGGAACAGTATACCGACAAGAAGATTTTTGCGGCCAAAGACGCCGCCAAACGGAAATACAAGGAAGACAATGCCCTCTGGCTCAAGGAGAATGCCGTGAAGGAAGGCGTCGTCACCACACCCTCCGGACTGCAATACAAGGTGCTGACCAAAGGAGAAGGCACCGTGCCCAAGAGCGATGAACAGGTGACGGTGAAATATGAGGGCCGCCTCATCGACGGAACGGTGTTCGACAGTTCGTACAAGCGCAACCCCCAGACGTCGGATTTCAAGCCCTCGCAGGTCATCAAAGGATGGACGGAGGCCCTGACCACGATGCCGCGCGGCAGCAAATGGGAACTCTACATACCGCAAGAACTGGGTTACGGCAGCAGACAGGCGGGCAAGATTCCGCCCTACTCCACACTCATTTTTGTCGTAGAGTTGGTAAAATAATGATACAAAACGCACGGAAAAACAAAAAAATCCGTGCGTTTTGTTGTATTTATCAACAGAATACATTATTTTTGTTGACAAATTGCTAACTTTTTACAATTACCATGGCAAACGAAAAGAACGAAAAGCTCGACAAACTTGACAAGAAGATTCTGAGCATCCTGTCACTCAACGCCCGTATTCCCTTCAAGGACGTGGCCGCCGAGTGCGGTGTTTCACGTGCCGCCATTCACCAGCGCGTGCAACATTTGATTGAGGACAACGTCATCACCGGCAGCGGTTTCGATGTTGACCCGAAGAGTTTGGGTTATTCCACCTGCACTTATGTGGGCCTCAACCTGGAACGCGGCAGTATGTACAAGAATGTCGTGACCCGCCTCTTGAACATTCCCGAAATCGTGGAATGCCATTTCACCACCGGTCCCTACACGATGCTCATCAAGCTCTATGCGCGTGACAACGAGCAACTCATGGATTTGCTCAACAATCAGTTGCAAAGCATCCCCGGTGTGGTTTCCACCGAGACGCTGATTTCCCTGGAACAAAGCATCAAGCGCGAGATTCCCGTCATTATCGACTAATCCGGATGAGTATGTCTTATCGGACAGACGACGCGTTGCGTCCGCTCTACGAACAGTTTCCGGAGCAAGACGACCGGCCGCTCATCGGACTTTCCGCCAATTACAAGGACGGCGAGGCCTGTCTGACCGACCGCTATTACAAACAGGTGGTGGCGGCCGGCGGCATTCCCGTACTCATACCGCCCGTCGGTGACGCCCGTCTCGTGGCGGACACGCTGCAACGGCTCGACGGTATCATCCTCACGGGCGGCGGCGACTACAATCCGTTGTGGTGCGGCGAGGCGCCTTCCCCGCGTCTGCACGGCATCAACGCCGAGCGCGACTTGCCCGAACTGCTGCTGACCCGACTGGCGTACAACCGCCAACTCCCCATGTTGGGCATCTGCCGGGGCATCCAGACCCTGGCGATGGCGCTGGACGGGCGTGTCATGCAAGACATCGAAGAGGCGATGCCGGCAGAGACGGTACGTCTCTTGAAACATTCGCAGGACGCCGCCCGCGACGAACGGACTCATCTTGTCACGATTCAACCCGACACCTTATTATATAATATCTATAACGGCCGGCTCGACGAGGGACAGTTGTCCGTCAATTCCTTCCACCACCAGGCCGTGGCCGAAACCGGACCGCGCTTCCGGGTGACAGCCCGCGCCACCGACGGCGTCATTGAGGCCATCGAAAGTGCGGAGCACAAACCCGTTATCGGGGTACAATGGCATCCCGAATGGCTCGGTGATGAAGGCCTGCTCCTGTTCCGCTGGTTGACGGAAGAGGCCCGCCTGTTTGCCCGCGCCAAGGATTTTCACCGCCGGCATCTCACGCTCGACACGCATTGCGACACGCCGATGTTCTTTCCCCAGGGCATCCGGTTCGACCGGCGCGATGAACGTATCCTCACCGACCTGCACAAAATGACCGACGGAAGGCTCGACGCCACCACGATGGTGGCTTACTTGCCCCAGAGCCTGGCCGGCGGTGACACGTCTCCCCGTCAATATGCCGATAACATCTTCGACAAAATCGATGAGATTGTCACCAAAAACGACGGTTTCATCGCCCTGGCCCGCACGCCCGAAGAGGCGCTGCGCAACAAACGGGCAGGGCGGAAAAGCATCTTTACCGGTATTGAGAACGGACTCGCCATCGAGGACGACATCCGCAATGTGGCGCATTTCGCCGGCCGCGGCATTGTCTATATCACCCTGTGCCACAATGGTGACAACCGGATTTGCGACAGTGCGTCGAAGACGGAAAACACGCACGGAGGCGTGAGCGACTTCGGGGCGGAGGTCATCCGCGAGATGAACCGCCTCGGTATTATGGTCGACTTGAGTCACGGCGGAGAAAAAAGTTTCTATGACGCCCTGGACATCAGCAGCATGCCCATCGTCTGCAGTCACAGCAATTGCCGTGCCCTGTGCGACCATCCACGCAATCTCACCGACGAGCAGTTGCGCGCCCTGGCCCGAAAAGGCGGCGTGGCGCACACCACGCTCTATCACGGATTTCTCCGGAAAGACGGCGAAGCCACTATCCTGGACGCTCTTTCCCACTTGGAACACGCCATCAGTATCATGGGCATCGACCATGTCGGACTCGGCACCGACTTTGACGGCGACGGCGGCGTGACCGGTTTTGCCGACGCTTCCGAAGCCCTGCAATGGACCATGCCCCTCCTGCGCCGCCGCTACAGCGAGGAAAACATCCGCAAGATTTGGGGCGGCAACTGGCTTCGCGTGATGCAACAGGTGCAACAAAACCGGAAAACAACATGAGACAAACCAAAAGAATAGTCGTCGGCGCCCTTTGTCTGGCCGTCCTGGCGGCCGTCACCACATGCAGTGTACTCAACCGCCAAGGCAAAAACCTGGAAGACGAAGTGGAAATCGCACCCGCAGGACCGGCCTTCAACGCCGATTCCGCCCTCGCCTTCTGCGCCGCCCAGTGCGCTTTCGGACCGCGCGTGATGAACAGTGACGCACACGACCGCTGCGGCGAGTACATCGCCCGGACGTTTGAGCGCTTCGGTTGCACCGTCATCCGCCAACAGGCCGACCTGAAAGGATGGGACGGCAAGACGCTCCACTCCACCAATATCATCGCATCCCGCAAGGCCAAGACAGAAGGAAAACATCCGCGCGTGATGCTTTGCGCCCATTGGGACAGTCGTCCGTGGGCAGACAATGACGCTGATTCGGCCAATTGGTACAAACCCGTCATGGGAGCCAACGACGGAGCGAGCGGTATCGGCGTGATGTTGGAAATCGCTCGCCTCATCCGGGACAATGACACACTGGGCGTTGACGTCGATTTCGTCTGTTTCGACGCTGAGGATTACGGCGTTCCCCGTTGGAGTGACGTCAACGATGAGGACAGTTGGGCGCTGGGCGCACAATATTTTGCCGGCCATCTGCCCGAAGGATTCCAGGCCGACTACGGTATCTTGCTCGACATGGTGGGCGGCCAAGGCGCCAAATTCTATCAGGAAGGCCTCTCCAAACAGTATGCCCCCAACGTCATGCGCCGCGTCTGGTACGCCGCTCGACAGGCCGGCTACGGCAGCGAATTCCCTTCGCTCGACGGCGGAATGATTACCGACGACCACCTGCCGCTCAATCGTGACGCCCAAATTCCCGTCATCGACATCATTCCCTACTATCCCGATTGCCCTCAAGGTTCATTCGGTCCCACCTGGCACACCGTCTACGATGACATGGAGCATCTTAGCATTTCTTCGCTCAAGGCCGTGGGACAGACTGTCATACAAGTATTGTTTACGGAGTAAACGGGCGTAGACTTTTTAGTTGAGAGTGAAGGGTTGAGTGGTAAGAGTCATACCATCTCGTCTTTCGCTTTCGCGAAATCCACACCTCCTACAAGCAGGAGGAGACTTTCCTGCGCCTCATCCCAGGCGTAGTGAAATAGTGTCAGCGTAGTCGGGGTGGTTGGAAAGCAGTAACCCTTTCGGTTGAAAATCACATATATGTAAATATTTTTCAATCCTACTAAAAAGACGGACATATAGCAAAGACTCTGTTTACATTTTCGCATGCCATTAAGTGTAACTCCCTATAATACAGTATTATCCATAAAACTCACCTCATCCATAAAACTTTTCCATAGTAACGACGAAGTAATTTAACTTAAATTACTCAGTAAAACAACTTAATTAACACAGTAAAACAACTTAAATTACTGACAAAAACAAGTTAAATTACTTTACGGGAAAATAATGTAAAGGTTTTTCGCAATATTGGTTTGGAGGTTGGGACAGGCGACCCCGCTGTGGCTGATTATAGTATTCTTCCCCCCACACTACACGCTCCACATTTATTTCCCCGGCTACGGGCCTTTCGTCCGATGAAATCGAAAAATTACAAACAAGACGCGCCCGACCAATGGCCGGGCGATTTCAATTGGGGAGGTTCTTGTAGGGTTTACATCAGCCCTCACTTTTATTCTTCATAAACGATGTTACCTTCCGAGGTAACTGTTATTTGGACTTCATCCATGTCCTCATCCAAAGTGAAGGATACCGAGTCGCCATTCGTAACAGATGCAAGAAACTTTTCTGTTATCACCACACCC
>Ga0181612_182579_pt1 | contig 23948 bp, 14 predicted proteins | sample HoacroProtozoa21_FD_119630 | JGI IMG/M metagenome (GOLD analysis project Ga0181612, IMG submission 119630) | Hoatzin crop microbial communities from Cojedes, Venezuel. Combined Assembly of Gp0051906, Gp0051904, Gp0051908
GATGCAGCACAGGAGATGGTTGGCCTTTTTATGTCCAGTTTATCATACACCAAGTATCCCCAAGTCCTTCTTGGCAGGGCTGCTCTCAAGCCCTTCATCCCCCATCCTGTATTGATACTGATGGTTGGACTAGCCCAGGTGCAGAATCCCACACTTGGCCTGGTTGAACCTCATGAGTTTCACATGGGCCCACTTCTCAGGATTGTTCAGGTGCCTCTGTGTGACATCCCGTCCCTCAGGTGTGTCAGCTGCACTACTTGGCTTTGTGTTATCTGCGAACTGTCTGAGGGTGCACTCAATCTCACTGCTTATGTCATTAATGAAGATATTAAACAGCACTGGCCCCAGTATGGACACCTGAGGAACATCACTTGCCTCTGGTTTCCATCTGGACATTGAGCCATTGACCACTATCCTCTGGATGCAACCATCCAACCAATTTGTAATCCACCAGATCCACTCATCAAATCCATATCTTTTCAATTTAGGGGGAAGGATGTTGTGAGGGACCACGTCAAAGGCCTTACAGAAGCCGGGATGGATGACATCTGTAGCTCTTTCTTTGTCCACTGATGTCATAACTCACCCTATTGTTTTCCAAATCATAAAATGATGACACTTTTTTCATTTGACCAGCTTTATTCTACTCTGTATTTTATTCTGTTATGACTGACAAAAGGATTTAAATCTCATTCATGGGTCTAAGATTACTTATGTTAAACAGCTATAAATCTATGGGATGTCATTCCAGCATGTGTACGTGGCAAAAATCTAGTGGCTATATTCCATTTCCTTCTTGTTTCATACTTTGCTATTCTGTTGATTTGATAACAGATGGATAGTTGCTTAGGAAAGGGACTTGCTGCTTAAAGTTCCCTACTTTTTTTTTATTTCTAATTGATAATCCCCTTTTCCATTTGTTTTTTTTTTTTTACTTAAGTTGATTGATTTCGTTCACAAATATACAAACAATATTTTTCCTGCCATGAGGAGACTGTCAAAATTCATGAATCAGTGAGGCACTCTGACCAAAGTCTTTCAGTGCTCTGCAGACTTTTTAATTTTCTCTAAACACTGCAACTTTCAGATCTACACAGGAGAGTATCTTCATAGTGTTGCTGATTGCATGGTTCTCTACAGTAGTATTACTATGTCTATTACTCTGGTTTACATTTAGAAGTGCTTCCAAAACACTTCTTCCAAATACACAACTTGAGATGCAAAAATCAAAAGAAAGAAATGAACAAATAAGCAACAAAAAACCCTGATGATATTTGGAACATTTTAGTTTTGAAATTAAAAGAAATTATTATAAAATTGGGGTCTATTTTTTCATTTTCTTGCACTTCACCTTATTCCTTTTTTTTTAGACAGCTCAAATTTAGATATTTCTTAAATATCTTTGCCCCATAATATTCGTCAGTTGTATCTGGAGAAAAATGCCAGAACTGGGAATTAAATACTGGATCACAGACACCCTTATTATAATATATAAGACAATCACTGAACAAATGCTACTGATTTAAGATAGAAAATAAGACAACAACAAACAATAAACCCAATGTGGGGTTCAGTTTACAATGACAAAGTAACCTGAAGGTGAAACAAAGGCACATAATAAATCACTTAACCATAATATTTGACCCTGTAAAAATTAATCCTTAATCCTATTATTGTCTATTCACATTACCTTTGAAGGAGATATTTTTAACCGCAAATTCCTCCTGTTCATATCCTCAGAGCATTTGGAATCCAATCACTTTATGTATTAATTTTTCTCTCATAGTATGCACTGTGAAGGAAGATTCATTGTGGTCTGGGTTTGAATTAGTGATTTGGAAAATTCATTTTCACTAAAAAAAAATAAAAAAACTGCTGTATATGTTGAAAAAAAAAAAAAGAGTATTTTTGTTATTCTTGATCATGACTGAGGCAAACCATACAGGGTAAGAATAACTGGCTCATATTTAGCAATTTTCTGATATTTTAAAACACATTAAAACAGTGAAACTCTCCAGATTTTATGGAAAGTAGAAGACAGAAAAAGAGACACAAAGCAATGAATGGATTTACCCAGAGGCGTTGCTGAGAAAACACCTGTTGCCTGAGCACCAATGCGGATATCTCTGTGAAGAAAACCAGCAAGAAGCTTTCTGCATTACTACTTTGTTAGACAGAGCATGACGGGTTCATTTAATTTTAGCTTAACCAGCTGAAAGTTAAATGTCTGTTCTGTTCTCTGCTTAGATCTTTCTGTAGTTAATGGAGGAGTGGCATCTTCAGTCATCTCATCTGTATCAGATACATCGCAGGACAGCAGATATTTAATCCATTGGCTAAATGAAGATCAAACCTTAGATTAAGTGCTTTAATGACATGTTGTTAAATCTAGTTATATCCAATATTTATGTTCGTGTCTCTGCATTGCAGTGTGCTAGCAATTTCAGATGTTTTCTTTATTCATCCTATCTCTAAGGTTTATTCTGGAATGATCTTCATCAGTGTCAGTGATAACTGGGAAAAGAATAATGCATTTTAAATACTTTTATCAGTCAGAGCTATCATCAGAGCTTTCATCAGTTTTCATCAGAGGTTTATTACCAGATGCTATTACCAGAGATATACTGACTTATAAAGATGAAGTTCAAATAATGCAGAGAAGTCAACATAATATTTAGTACTGAGTCAGCTTCCTTTTTGCCAATGAGACGGTAGAATTGATATGTATTAGCATGTATTTTGTAACTTGTATCTGTCTATATGGAAGAATCTCAGACCTACCTGGAGCATCCTGGATGATCCACAGAGGTCCCTGCCAACCCCTGCAATTCCATGATCCTTTAGGTGATACAGTTTCATATTCGTTTGTCTTCAAAACCCAGGACCAAAACATCTTTGCTCTTCGTATATAAGTACTTTACCCCTATGGTCATGGTATAAGCTAGTACATGTTCCTTAGTATTTAGAAGTAGAACAGCAGGGGTCCATAGATCAAAATAATCAGTTCTCTTTTTTGTCAAAAATGATGAGAAATGTTAAGAAAAACTGTAGAAGTGAATGAGGAAGGAAAATAACAGTTTGAGAATACTTCTTGAAACAAATAAATGAAATAAAAATAAAATAAAAAATAAAAATAAAGAGTCTGGCCCCATCCTCCTGACACCCGCCCTTAAGATATTTGTAAGCATTTTTTAGGTCCCCTCGCAGCCTTCTCTTCTTCAGGCTGAACAAGCCCAGTGCCCTCAACCTCTCCTCGTAGGGGAGATGTTCCAGTCCCCTCATCATCCTCGTAGCCCTCTGCTGGACTCTTTCCAGTAGCTCCTCATCTTTCTTGAACTTCTTTCAAAATTGTTAGTGTTGATATGAAGGTAAATTGGGTTGTGTTTCTCAAATATGTTCTTTGAGATCTTGAATCATAGAGGAGCCAGGTTTTTATCTATGTAGACACTAGAAAACGTGCAGTGCCATGATGCTGCAGTGCAGAGTGGACAAAGTATATGCATACCACTACACCTGAGTATGCTTGAATAGAAGTGCTTGTACACATGCGTAAGTATCTGAGTGCATTTTATGGGTTTGCTGGGGCATGAACGTCCTCCCCTGTGCTCCCCTGAGTTAGTTCCCAAAACCTGTCCTACGTACTGTGCCTCCACTGCAGTCACCTGTTGTCTGGAACACTGAAACTCACCAGAAAGCAATGTGAAACACCCTGCCCTTGGCCTAGTAGCTGGCTGTTTTAATTATTGATTTATTCAGATTGAATTTGAAACAGTGACTTTTGTTATGAATGCTACACAGCATTTTATTACGGAGTTCCCTAATGCAACGGGTCCTTAAGAAGTCAGAATTGCTCAGCTTGCTGGTTGTATAAATGCTGAGCACAGATCTGAAGGATACCGCTAGTAAGGAAAAGGGTGCAGAATAACAGCAGAGTTCCTTTGGATTGCTCCTCAGATGGGTCAGGTCTTCGTGTAATAGTCTGTGCTCCTCTGCTCCAGTGTATAGGATTTCAGACACCTGAAACCAGGTTCTTACCTGCCACAAATAGCTTCTCTTGCTCTCTGTCTGTAGCAACTAATTGTTACTGCCCACAGTGGTTCCTGTGCCAATTAACATCTAAGAGAACTCATCAGAACACTTGTTCTTTCTTTAAATTTTCTGTTTCTGAGACCATGTCTTTAAGCATTCGGAACTTCAGACAGAACATGTGAGATATTTATAACCCTTCCATTATTGTTGAGCTACACACCATGTCTTCAGTGACAGATTAAATGAACAGCACAAAATGTTGTGTTTCATCCATAAATTTCAACAGATGTTTGAATGGTGGTTGATTTATTGCATGTCTAGCTTGGATCTTACACTGTTCTCATTGTGGCTGCACATGGTTTATGTAATAGTACTTTACAACGATTTTTTATGACGTTTTTCAGTTTGAAGGGTGCAACAAGGCATTTTCTAGGCTTGAGAACCTTAAGATTCACCTCCGGAGTCACACTGGGGAGAAGCCATACCTGTGTCAGCATCCTGGCTGCCAGAAAGCTTTCAGCAACTCCAGCGACCGGGCGAAGCATCAGCGAACGCACCTGGACACCGTAAGCATGATTTCGTACTGGGAGTTGCACGGAGTTTTCCAATGATCCTTGTGCACAGGCTGTTCTGCAACTGGAGGGTGGCTTTTCCTTTTCATGGGGAGCGTCTCAGAAAACTCGGCTATAAGCAACTGTACTCTTGTTTTGAATTGTATATGCCTTGAGAAGTGAAAAAGTTGTGATCATGGAAAGGCAAATTCAGCACTCTTACTCATGCTGAGGAAGAAGTTACTCAGGAATAGGTTACTCAGGAATAAGTTACTCAGCAAACTCTCCCATTGTTCTCGTTCCAGTAAGAGGAGGCAGCAGCAGAGTAAGGTACAGTGTGAGTGAAAGCGGAGTCATTGCTGCTGCTGTACTAAATGCGTGTCATTGCCTTGCTTCCTATCCGATGTTGCTTCAGTAAAGTCTGTTCTGAATGAATGCAAAAGCATTTCGGCCGTCTCAGTGGAAGGTAAATGCGTCTCAGTTTTGAACGTGATTATGTAAAGGTAGAAATACGTATGAGATTTGTTAAGTACCCACCGTCAGAATTAACTGTAAGAAACCAATTCATTTCGTAAGTACAGTTGGTAGATTCTGGCCTAAGTCTTCTCACTTGAGCCTGTCTACTGTCTTAGGCTCTGATAAAATTAAATCACCGTATTATGGGGGAAGAAAGTAAGTAGGCAATTTTGTAGACCAGTTAAGTTCTCAGCATAGAGCTTGTGAAGAATAACAGGCGGAGTTGCTCCTTTGTCTTTTACAAAGAAGTGAATATATGGTTTAATGTTTGGCCAAGTGTTTATGGGGCAGAACTTTGGAGTTTAATTGATATTTACTTTTTAAGCAGCTACACGTTTCAGACAGTGCAGCATTAAGGAATGTCTAACGTACATTATGCCTTGCAAAAACAAACAAGTAAGAGAAGCGAGTCAGTCACATTTTCCAAACCAAAGCACACTTACAATAACAATGTTTTATTTATTTGAAAGTCAACCTGAGATATTTTAATTTGTAATTAGTTCTAAAATGCGTCTCTTTTGAAAGTGGATATACTAAATTGGGTACACGGTTTTGAAATTTAACTGCTTGAATCTAATAGACATATTTTTTATTAGCCAAACTCACAAATGGAATGCCATTTATTAGTTTTGAAAGCTAATTCAAACAGTTAACAAAATAAGCAAAAATTCTTGTATCTGTTGGTCTGCATTATTGAAGACAAATCTCTTAACTTTCTGTTTTCTTTTCTTCTCTCTTTATCTCTGTCTTTATTATCTGAGATGCTCGTAAATCAGGAAAAAGGTACAGTAATAATTTTCTACTAACTTTCTTAAACATCTAAAAATACCCTCCATACTATTCTGTTGCAGGTTCTTTAAAACTGTGGCTGTGGTCCTACAGCGCAGTAACTAACTTCCACTCACCTGGTTTGACTGAAGCCCGACGGTTTAGCTTAGTGCATTGTGTGCTTATGTGAGTGTGAAAAACAGCAGAGCTGCAGGATGGTGCTACTGTAAAGACTGCGCGTTGCGCTAGCGCGGTGGACAGAGTAACTGCCTGGAACGTCGAAGTAAATAGCCGTGAACCTCTTTAAGGGTAGTCAGATTTTCGTCTAGTTTCGCTATCACTAAGTAGAATGACATCAGTGATTTGAAAAATACTCTACTAGGTTTTCTGCTAAGGGATTTGTTCAAGTTTTCCGTTGTTTTTCCTCAGGTGTCAGTTCTCTGTGTTCCAGACACTCCCAATAAATCTGCTTTGCCCTGTAACGTGCTGGGTAGGTGCTGTGTTAGCCTGTAAGGTCGTGAATTGGTGAATGATTGTATTATTCCTTTAGAAATTTCCTGCTGGCTGGACAGAGCAGCAATACTTATCCTCTGGAGGTTCTTACAAAGAAAAGGGGTTTATATAGAGTGCTTATTCCTTATGCAGTGCAGTTGGAATTGGTTTTAAAGCTTCTCAATGTAGGTCACTCCATCATTTATCTTCTCCAAAAGGAGAATCTGTAAATCATTTCAGAGACTTACTGGTGTATGCTAGTTTGATTGAATCTCTACTAAATCATCTGGAAGTAGATCCTTCTACTAGGTAGGAGCAGAACAAAGGGAACATAGCTGTCCTTGTGGTAAAAGGGCATGTCATCACTCCTCCAGGAGCAAAGAAACTTGTTTAAAAGACTTCACAGTCACAGCTCCCAAAACCAGTGAGTTTTTTCCCTTTTGTGCATCCTCTTTCTGAAACCAAGGGGATTAAAGACTGTGACTCTGAGGTCATGAAAAAACAGTTTTTTACCTTTGGGAAGGCACCAAAAAGACTTAGAGTCCAAGTGAGAAGGCCAAGGTAGTGTTGACAGATGAGGCAAGAAAAGAGAGAAAAAAGGAATGTTCTGCTCAACTTTAAAACTTTGTGAGCTTTGACATGCAGCACTGTTTTGCTATCACTTAAGTCAGTGGTTACTTAATAACAAGTGTCAGAGTCCCTTTGTTCGACTTGGTAATTGCACATTCATTGGGAGGTTGTACTGTAACACAGAGATCGTGTTTCATTTGTTGGGAGGAGACATAACTAAGAGAACAACTTGGTGAGGCTTTCAGTCACTGGGACTCCAGAATCAGCTGTTAAATTGGAGCATCCTTGTGTATTTACTTATTTATTGTCCTATGAGGAGAGCACACTGGAACTGCCTGCACAGACCCAGTCGGTTTTCCTAGGAACGAGTGCTCATACCGTGCCACATAAAAGTGGTGAGCTCTGCCGCATGCCAAAATCAGCTGGAAAGGTCTGCTCGACACAATCAACAATAATGCATTTTTCTTTCTGTGTTGATTTGCTCAGATGTTAATGTTTGATGCAGGTTGTTTGGTTAGGAGTTATAAAAAGAAAGACATTGCTGCTGCTATTCAAAACAGGAACAAGGTATGAAGGAAACCAAATGTCTGCTGTGCCGCACGTTTTGCTCTGCTGCATATGGAACAGCTGTTGTAAAAACTACATAAATCAGCACTGAACATCAAAGCTTCTACATTTATAATTATACTGGGTGATCTCATGATCATTTTGCCTACCATAAAGGCTAGGAAAAAAGGTAATGCTGTCAAACCCCATCCAGTTACATCTCATTAGCATTTAATTCAGCCCAGTAATCTATATCCAACATGCCAGAGCATCGATGTGTGGAATGCTCTCAGTGCTTGCGTGGAGTCCAAAATCAGAGCTATCAATGCGGTTCTTCTCTTGGCATCATCTCTGGCTTGAGTACATCGAGGAGACAGAGCAAATGCGGAAACAGCAAACAGAGCAAACAGCTCGGGCTCAACACTGCGTTTCACAGAAACAGCCGTCCTGCAGCACTCTGTGCTGACCGTCGAGAGGCAGAGGAGTATGACACCTTTCCCCTTTCCTCACATTTACAGAAACCCTATGCCTGTCAGATTCCTGGCTGCTCCAAACGCTACACCGACCCCAGCTCTCTGCGCAAACATGTGAAAGCTCATTCAGCCAAAGAACAACAGGTGCGTAAGAAGGTAAGACCCACTAGGCAAAAAGTGACGCATCTCCAGATCTCCTCAGTATAGTTATTTTTAATTTACCTTTAGTTTATGTATTTTCAAATCAGAGCTATTCTGCGATATCACTAGAATAAAACTGAAGTTGAGCTAATTTTCCTGTTGGTTTTTAATCACCATTGTTAACCACTCCACCATATACTTTTGTACTTTCTAGGCTACCACCCTCTAATTTTGGTTTGCCCCACACTTTCTCTCCAAGCATTTTTTTCCTGTTCATCTTCCTTACACACACCTAAATTCTGCTGTCATTCACATAAAATGGCGATGCATTGAGTCTCTGCAGTCAGCTAGTAAATACACGTTGGTAGATCATCTAAAACACAAATGAAACTAAGCCAGGATACTATGGAAATGTTAGGAAACGAGCCCTTTAATAGATGAGAATGAACACCCCCCCGCCCTTTTCCCACCACATCTGTATTTTAAATGCATTTATAAATCATTCCAAACCCAGACTGCTAGTTATGTTTTCACTAGTATTAGATTCCAATAAGTATTTTGGTTTCTGTGGGCTAAATCCTGAACTCATTATTAAATGGGGATGCTTACGGGCCACAGCCCAAGATCAGAGACTTGTTTATTACACGTTTGTACACACAGTTTGTAAAAAGATGATTGGGACCCCATAGAGCTAGTCTGTGACAGAACAGACTATGAGCATACTTCAGGCCCTGGAGTGGAAGGGAATGCAAGCCTTAGCGAGCAATTACAATTACTTCATTAAGCAGCAATGACATTGTCCCCCAGCTGCTTTGCTACTGCCAAGAGCGTCAAGGATGAGACAGCAAGGCGAGTTTAAAGGATGGAGGACAAAGCAGCAATGACAGCCTGGCAAGACAGAGCTAGGGAGCAGCTAGTTTGGAAAAATATCAAAGGTAAGAACTAGAAGTACTGGAGAGCAAAGAGAGGAACACGTGGAGAAGAGACAATAGGAGAACCCAGGTGATCTTAGTTGCAGAATTTGGGATGAGGCATGGAGGAGTGAGAAGGATGTCAAAGGCCTAATTCTCTTGTTTCAATACAACTGTGATGAGTTCATACTGATTTGTCTTTGGGTCAGCCATGCCCCCTGTCTTAGACCCCTTCCCTCCTGCTGCTTCTCAGCACGAATTATATCCCCTGCAGTTTTCACTTGGCCAGATTCACCAATCTGAACTTATGGTCCCCTTCCCTAGGACAGCTGTCTGTCCCCCAGTTCTCCCAGTAACCCTTCTCTGCACAAGGTGCTTGCAGTCTGAGCAACACTTCCTAGAACAGCAGTGTCCGGAGTCGTGCACGTTCTTTCAAATAGTCAGTCAAGAAACACTCATTACATGCTGAGCTTTGTGCCTCGGAGAAACACTGCTCATGCCTAGCACCCATCCAGGTGTCCACAGAATCATGTGGCTGTCTCTGCATCTGTCAGGTCCAGTCTGGCAGGACTGGAAAGGACTGACTGATTTTCAAGCCCAGTTTAATATTATCAGGCCATGAGTTTCAGTACAGCTCTCTACTTTAGAAGGTTCCACAGGGTGTGCTGTGCACGTGCCTCCCACAGCACAGGTTGCAAAATTCCCAAAGCTTCCCTAGGGCAAGCTTTAGGTCTTAATGAGAGTAAGAGTCAGGAAGCCATGGCAGTAACTGGCCACAGAAAGAGGTCGACTGTGGCACCAAAGTCTTTTGCAATTAGCAAGATCTTTGCAACAGGAAGATTTTGTTATATGAAATTCTCAGCTGGCTGTGGAAAGCAACCATGCTCCCTATTCAAGAGGAGGGAACCCCCTTCTTTCCTACCTGTGGTTGCTGACGTAATTCTTGGGGGAAGGAAGGAAGGAGGGAATTCTCTCCTGATACCAGACGTGGATATTGTTTGTTCAGCTCTGTGTACTGGGCTGAATGCATTAACGTGTTAACATCCTTTCCATCTGGACAAAGGAACGGTCCCCACTGTTACACCCTGTCACCTGCTGAGGCCTGTTTGCGGTTCTGTGGAGCAAGGTGGGGAAACCCCTAAATCCAGACTTTGCATTAAGGGGCACAAAGTGCTTCCTGCATAAGCAGCCCTTAAGCATAGAATCAATACAAGACAAATGCGGTACACGCAAATTGCAACCTCCAGCTGATTGGATGTACCAAGATGTCAAACATCCAGGGTTTCATATCTCTTAATCTCCTAGCCTGAGGAATTTTCCTGCATGCGTATACATACCCTCCCGTAGACTTATCGAGTCCGTCTTAAAATAATGTTAGTTCCTTGCCTCCCACACCTTATTTGGTAGACCAGTCTAAATCTGCACTCCAGTGGTTTGAAATCATCTTCAGATTTCCTGACTCGTTTATCCGTGATAACTTTATGAATATTTGATCCTGTGTCTTTTTTCCTTGAACTTAAAAGGGATCTGAAAAAGCAGCAGATTTAAAGTGCATTTTGATCAGGCTCTCTTAAAAGGCACCAACGTAAATCTGACTCATAAAGAAATAATAAAACCCCCCAAATGTTTCACTTAAATGTATTATAGGAAAAAAAACCCTTTCACAACTAAGGAAATCTCAGTGTTACTGAAATGGTCACAGCCTACTTTGGATTGAGATTCAGGAAAAAATGGGGAAACACTGTTTATACGCACTCGCTCATTTTTGGTTATAACTCAGCAAAGGCAGTTGTCTGTTGGTGTCAGCTTCCCAGGAGTTCTGAGTGGAAATGACTTAGCCAGGAAAGAAAAATTAGCAGGCTGCTCTGCCCACATGTCCTGATTAAGATGTACGACCAAAATGTGCCACCTCTGATACAAAATAAAGCATTTGAGCCTAGACTTACATAAAAGGAATCCCGAAGATTTCATTCATAGCTTAGAAGGTGCCTGCAGTTGTAATATTTTGTTGTTCTGAAAGGCTTTACAAGAACAAAATTGGAGAAAGTTAGCTGTTAATTTAGTAGTTGTTTAATTGGCTGCAGACGTACTTCGTGATCCAAATGTTAGATGTTTATCCTGAACCAATAAATGGCTGTATAGCAGAATTCTAATAGGCATGGACCTTTTATTTAGAATAACCAAACCCAGGGGAGATCAGTATGCAAAACTGTAAATGTAAAGACAATAACTATTTATTAATAGCTATAGAATATGATGGCTGTTTGTATAATGTGAGCGTTATTTTATGACAAAAGTTTGGCAACATCAGCATGTTTGAAAGAGAATTAGAAATGCTTTTCTTTCTTAATTCTCCTCTCCTGCTGTTTTTAGTATGATCGACATTGTGGTTTTCAAGAGTTTGCTTCAGACGCTTTTGCCAGAGCTTTAATTTACTTGGAGAACAGCTGACGTATCGGTGATACCTCTTACACATTACTGACAGCACATGATTCTGCTACTTCCAATCTGATAAGCACAAACGCTTTTCTTGCCCTATCAAATGTCTTTCCAAGTGTCACAGTTACAAAGTGATGCAATCCTTTTGCCACAGAACCCAAGAAACTACAGAAAGCCTGAAAATATGCAGTTAAATTACTCAGGAAGGTTTGAAGAAACACAGGGTTCATTATTTTCTGAAGCTAACTGTTGTTGATTTAAGGTTAGCACACTTGTGCACTTAAGAAAACCAAAACTATCTCTAATTAAAAAGACCCAATAACAGATAAATCTTTAATTACACCAAGGTCCTAGCAATGACATTTTGTTCCTTCCTTCTGTACATAATCTTTAAGCAGAGACGTATGAATTTAATTAGAAGTCATTTGATTTACTTTGAAATAAAATGTTTGTTTTATCCTCCTCTTGTAGCTAAATTCATGTACCGATATCGAACAAGATGTACTAAGTGAATGCTTAGCTATACAACAACTCCACACATCTTCACAACACATTTTGGACGGGAAATGTGGTAGATCTGTAGGTCATCATGATTTAATTACAGGTAAGAATACTTCTAGTAAGTATGGTGCTAAATATGTCCTATAATACAGGATTTAAAACAGAAAAGCTTACGGGTCTGATTTGCCACAATGGAATATGAAAAAAATAAAAACCAACAAATAAAATGAATTAATTTTGTGAGTTGTCTGCTAAGACCTGACTTTTTTTTCAGAGTTAGTCAGCCAAATAGCTCCTATTAATTTCATGTGAAGGGGGAAGCAGCCCTGCTGAAAGTCAGCCTCTATCCATTTGTGCTCTTTTAAGAAGTTTGCCTTGGCTTCAGTAGAAGGCAGGTGCATGAGCTTTGCTGAAGCTAAAGGAGTGCTCTAGCAAAGACAAAGTGTGCAGCAAGAAGGTCTTCCAGCTCTTCAGGAGTTGCAGAAAAGTTGATGAGGCTGTGTGTTATCATGCACTGTGTGATTATAACAAATAATATGTACGAATAGAGCAAAAGCTTGAATCTGAAATGTCAAACATGTTGTTTTAATTATTTTTTCTAGCATTTAATCTCTCATTCCTTCTTGTCTGTCTTGCCTTTCTTTCTTGTGGTTTGAACAAGAGCCAGCCCCTTTCAGGGACCTAGACTGTGCTATACATTTTGTATGAACAGAAAAAGATGCTTCCATTCCCTTCTGCTGAAAATAAGATCTAGATTCACAAGTTTAGAACCTCAGCAGAGGATCCTAAATCAGGGATGCAGCAATCTCAGGTTCTTTGTTTAGCTAGCAGAGAGAAAGAGGAGCTCTCGAAGGCCATCCGTTTAGTTGTCATCTGCCTCACGCTGTGAAGTCACCCATATCCCCCTACTGATTCTAGAGATTAGAGTGGGGAACCTTTCACTTGCTGTTTTCACTCTCACGTCTCTTTCTGTCCATGTAACTATTTAGCCTTTTTTCGAGCAACATCATATATCGGTGAGTTGCAAAGCCCACACTTTTTTGAAAAAAATACTTTGCTGGTTAATTTTGCATGTGCCACTTTCAGATGATGTTCGCTGAGAAGAATATGCACATAACTTCTTCCTCGGTCTGCTTAGGTGGGATCTACTTTTGGAGAACCATTGATGTTACTGCCTTTGAAACTTCTCTAACTCTGTAATATCCATTTTGGGATGAGATAACCAATACTACCCACAAAATTCCAGATTAGACCATTCATTTTACTTACAAGCTGTCATTGTTGCATTTTCTTGTCATCCTCTGTCACGCTCCAGACACGTCCCAATATCTTACTGATTTTTTAATGGCAGCTGCATATTAGAAATGGGATGGATATATTGCAACATCTTATATCTAGCACTTTGTATGGTCTGGAGAGAATCTCCAGAAGAAAAGATGTAACAGAGATTAATCAGCTTTTCATTCTATAATTGTTCAAATAATAATGCATACTAAAACCGGTTTTGGACAGACTGTTCCTAATTTTAGGGCAGGAACGTGGAGTCTGGTATCCCACATGCTATGCCAAAGAGCAGAGGGCAGTTTGAATCACAGAATCAGAGAGCAGTTTGGGTTGGAAGGGACCTTTAAGGCCATCTACACCATGCCCCCTGCAGTGAGCAGGGACATCTTCAACTGGAGCAGGTTGCTCCAAGCCCGGTCCAACCTGTCCTTGAATGTCTCCAGGGATGGGGCACCTCTCTGAGCAACCTGTGCCAGGGTTTCACCACCCTCATCGTAAAAAATTTTTTCCCTATATCTAGTCTGAATCTATCCTTTTTTAGTTTAAAACCATTACCCCTCATCGTATCGCAACAGGCCCTGCTAAAAAATCTGTGCTTGTCTTTCTTGTAAGCCCCCTTTAAGTACTGAAAGGCTGCTATAAGGTCTCCCCGGAGCCTTCTCCTCTCCAGCCTGGACAATCCCAACTTTCTCAGCCTGTCCTCTTACGAGGGAGTCTTCGGATTGTAGAGCAGAGCCAAAGTGAGACATAAAAAGGCAGGGATGTCATTTTTTAAAACTTTACTTTAAAACTTGGTCAATGCTAGAAAATGTTCAGTGCTATTAAAATCTAAAATTATTCATAAAATTATTTACCTTTGAGCTAAATTAATCTATCATGATTTAAGATGCGCTTTATCCTCTTTCAGTCACACTGCGAAGAAGAGGCTTGACATGGTTTAAATTGATTTAGTAACCGAATACGAGCTTTCCAGATAAACCCCAGATTGTTGCTGTTGAGGCTTAGAGAAATCCAATGGTAAACTGGGATTAGAAAACAAACATGCTTGGTACTTCCCTGCACCAAGGGAAGAGCTGATGCGCTTTTTTAATTTATTTTACTTTGTAAGAGCAAAGTAATAAATTACTAAAACTTTCTTAGGCAAGAATATCCTGCTTTTTTTCTCACTCCAAATCTTAAAGACAAAAAATGCATCCTGCTTGACATCTCCTATTCTCCTTTCTAGTTCAAGTTGCACTACAATGTTGACGTGTAACTGGTGAACAGAATGGGGTAGAAAGGGAAATCACCCAACATTCTAACATCGTTCCCCTGGGATTCTGCACTCGTGGTTTATATGTGGCTCCTCAAAAAGTGTCAGAGAGCTGGAGGGACTTTGGGAGGATTATTTCCATTCTCTGCCTTTGTGGCTTGGCCTCTCGCTTCCGCAGGACGGGAAAGACCAGTGATGTTTCCCTCAGAACAGGCTGCACTCAAGAACCTCAGAAATAGCCTCAGATTTCAAGTGACAACAATAAAACAGGAAAAAAGTTATTAGCTTACAGATAAACAGACCATCCCTAACCTCTCAGTGTCATTTCTGAGAACCTCTTGTGAAATCAAGGATTTTATCTATCAGTGATGCTGGCTTTCTCTGATACGATTTCTTTGCTGATTATATCAATCCATCACCAGGATGCTGTAAAAAACCTAGTAAATCTTCCCTGATACTTCCATTGGCTTACCCCAAACGAGACCCCATCACATGCACAGTATGAAAAAGTGCCAGGGAAAATAAATCACGATTTGAAAGACTGTTTTACAGCAAAGCAGAAGTTGCTTCATACTATGTGTTGTACAATTCCGTCAGCAGGACTGTTCCTCTGTCATTTATTTAGGGCTTATAAGCTGAAGTGCTGATCCTTACAGAATTAAAGCATAAGGACATTCCTGCTGCCACCTATAGTCTGCAGTGACTGCACATTTGCTCTTTCAAATAAGCAGAGGTAATATATCTAGACAAATCAGCTATAATACTCTATATAGGTTATATATGGATAAATATTGTATGATGTCCTCTTGATTCCACTTCAAAATACCAAAGTCTTCATGGTTTGGTTTTTTTGTTTTGAGCTTGGGGGGGGTTTTTCCTTTTTTTTTCCCCCCAAAGTAACCACATTATTAATGTGCAGAGCTCTGGGCTTTAGGGATCACTTGGATTCCTGGAGAGTTTCAGTTTTGTCTTTCTCCAAGTTAAAGCGCATTTTAAATATGTCAGGGATGAAAGCCAATCACAGAAAAAGTGAAATATTTTAAAAGCTCCCATCCCTCGTGTCCAACTTCAAAGCAGATTTGGGCTTAAGACTGGGTAAGACAGCGAGCAAAATAATGTTTTGCAGTCAGAGGAGCCCCTTGTTTGCTTAGATCTTCCTCCTTGTTCCCTCCTCATAACTAAGATGCTTCATGGCTGTGCACATTCAACTCTGGCTGTGCCCAAGGGCTCGTGTCTCTCCCCCCACCAGGGAAGTACCTCCATTCAGGTGATTCCACTCAGGCATTTCCTCTGGGCAAGTTTTATTAGTGTTTTTCTGGTCTCAGTTGGCATAAAGCTGGGGAAAAGAAGAACTGCTGGCCACAGATGCTCAGAGTACTGTTTTGGCAACAGATGTTGAGGTTAAAGGCCAAGCCATTTAAAATATTGATTGATGACATATATTTACAAGCTAAGACGGCCAATGCGTGAAGAGGCCCAAGGTGCACTGTCCTGAACTGGGTTGCACTTGCAGGAATAGTCATTCATGACAGCACCAAAGGCTTCTGTGTGACTTCAGGTACTCAGAATATTATAGCTTGCTGCTGAAAAAAAGGAAGAAAAACTATGAAAGAAGTTAATTGAAAATTATACTGAGGCTGGAATAGCAACTGCTCTCCCCACCTTGACTGCTTCATTGTAGAGGCACCTGGTTTCCTGGGCAAAGGGTTCCACGCAGCAAAGACAGCATTTCTCTCCCCTCAAACAACTCTTCCTTTCTGTTAGGGCTGTGGGAAGGGCCTTACACCCCTCCTGTCAGCAGATACTCCTGCTTCCCTGGACAAGGCAGTTCACTCTCGCTTTCCTGATAAGCTGCCACTGCCAGTATTCCCTGCTAAAAGCACCATCTTTGGGCTTAACACCGATGAACATGCCGTTAGGCAGTCATGGAATCGGAGTGGCAGCAGCTCCAGACTTTGAATCTCTTAATTCTGGAATTAAAATACGCATACCAATCAAAACTTTTTACAGTCAAAATGAATTCCAGTAGCAGCATAAACAGCTGATAGGTGATAGCACACCCTGCACAGCACCCGTGACCAGAGCAGGGTCTGTCCCACCGAAGGAAGTAAAGTTAATGTTCTGTTAGAGTGCCCTTGTTTTGCACTGTGCAAGTTAAGTAACTTTTAACTTCAAATAAATACCGGTTTGGTTGTCAGTGACTCAGCAGAAATGACTAATGTCTCATTGCATGGACTCCCATGGAATCTCGCAGCAAATCCCATCTTCCCCTGCATGTGCCACGTGGCCCTCGAAGTGCTCTCAGTTACAGGCAGACGCCCTGTGGAAGCGAAGGAAGCCAACAAGCTGTGAGACAGGCTGCCTTGGCAGCAGGCAGCACACATGTAGTGCCACATATGTCACAGTGTCACCAGGGATATGGGGACAGCTGGTTTCACCCTGAGGCGCTGCAGCCGGTGTTGCGGTGGGCTGCCGATCCAGCAGTGCCGTGTGAGGGGAGCCAGCGGCTTCTGGGGTGAGGCAGCATGAGCTGCGGTGTGGAAGGGGGCCCGGGGGCCGAGATACACCACGTGTCAAACCCAGTGTGAGTGAGGGTGTTGTGGTTAAAAAAGATGTAGGAAAAGGAAAACTCGCTGATGAACAAACCCCACAAGCCTTAGCACACACATGCTCCGAGCAGGGGCCGTTTCCAGAGAAGGTGTGAGCAGTAAGTTGAGATGTGGATCAACCCAGGGTGGATAGCAGAAGCCCTGCCTTAACTAGGAGAGGAGATCTACAGCAATACATCTTTTCAAGCCCAAGAGTGGGCAATGGGTGTCCACCGTGGTAGTTTCGCAGCTGGGTAAATGCCTCTGCGTAGTGGTTGGGTATGGCGGAAACTCGGTGTGACAGGGATTCTGTTTTCATCTGGTTTTCTAACGGGGTGAGTGATCGCAGGGGATCATGCAGGACTTGGCTCCTGGACATACGGATACGTGGGGTGTTTGTTTTTAACATTTTCTTGCTTCTCTAGAGGGGTATGCTGATTGTAGGTGCTCTACTGCTCTGTCTTTCTCACCCCCCTCAAGCAAAGGACTGAACTATCCTCGGTAGCTGAGACAGTAAGGAAGGGGCCAGGAGAGACCTCTTCAATGTTCGTGAACTGTTCAGGGGTGGGATTGTAAAATAAAACATTTGCGTGTGTTTACTGGCCACCACACTGCTAACACTGCCTTTTGAGGGTTTTTGAGCTTTTTGGGTGAGTTATTGACCAGGGCCATTAGCAGTCTGCTAGCCTGAGCAAACACAAGCATCTCTGTGTTCAGCAGTTTCCTCCAGGCTGTGCTGCCAGTATACCTGAGCTGTGGGTTGTAGGAAATACCGCTGACGTGGGAAATGACACTGTACCGTCAAGGTCAGATTGGTATTTGGCTCATCTTCCAAGCCTGGCTTTGGGGGAAGTGGAATCTATTGTATTATAAAATGGAATGAGGCCACCAGTAGAAAAATGACATTTTCACAGTGTAGCACGCTAGCTACTGACTTACCGTTATCAGGAGAAGCTTTGACAAATAAATCCTAGCATCACCTGGGAACATCTGACTTCTTAAAGCCCCTTCTGTCTGGCTTTCAGTGCAGGAAGCAAGTTGGTTTCACTGGCTGGTTGACAAATGTTCTGTCTAGCGGGAGACAGAGACAATGTGGTTAATTTTTGTTGCTTTAGATCTGTCGGCAGCTGAGGACTCATTGTTCACGAGAGGTTTTTGACTCATCTGAAGTCCCTGACAAAGGTGGCTGGAATCTTGCCTTAGTGGTTCTGCTCTTCAGTCACACAGAAACAGATGCTGGCGTTCAGCCGCTGCTTATCCGCCCAGAGGGCTGTCACACATTCCCCGTGGCTCCGGTTTCTCGTGTTGCCTTCTGCTTGTTCCATGCCACTGCCAGGGTTTGGGAGGGATGCCGGATGCCTTCCAGAACCCTGTCAGCAACACGGGACACAGCCCAGCGTAGCTGATACAGCTCTGTCTTCCTGAATGTGTAGTGGGATGGAAAGGTGAATGCTACCAGAGGAGAGAAGGCAAAGAAACGAGGCCTCAGAGGGAGTGTGGGGTCTTCTGTGCTGTGTAGCTGGACACTGTGGAACCTAGCAAACTTCATTGGCTCCCCTCAGCCTTCAGAATGCAACATGAGTGGCTGCCCTGGGCCTCCTCTGTGGGCACATTCCCTGGGAGGCATGCCCTGGTGGGCAAACGCTGGGAGATGTGCTGCAGGCAAACTTCAAGAGGAGGCGGAGAAGGGCAGAGAAACTGAGAAAGAAGGACTAGACTTTTCCAAGAACTGAATTTTCTAGGAACCAGTCTTTTGCCCTCTGCCATGGGGTGGCATTTGCAAACAGCATTCATAACAGGCTGCCCAGGGAAGTGGTGGAGTCCCCATCCGTGGAGGTGTTCAAAAATCATGTAGATGTGGCACTTCAGGACATGGTTTAGCAGCCATGGTGGTGTTGGGGTGATGGTTGGACTTGATGATCTTAGAGGTCTTTTCCAACCGTAATGATTCCCTGTCAGTTCTATGTCAGTTCTAACGCCAGGCAGCAAGCACTTCTGCAGTCTCCTCTCATTACAGAGGCCTGCCCTCAGGGCAGCCTTCATGACACAAGTCAGTGTCCCCAGATAGCCTGGCCTGTCTCCGTGCGTGGCTTGCTCTTTAGAAGGGAGACTATGAGAAAAAAACTTCATCCCAGCATCTTAATCCAAGCGTCCTGGACGAAGCATCCTCAACCAAGTATGTGCTTGAGGGCATGACAGACACTTCACTACTGATGCCTGCCTGCCATGGTAGAGGAGACTAGCCAGAGTCCCCCAAAAAATGGAACATCCACACTCCTTCAGTACCTCTGTGTGCTAGTAAACCTTTCATGCTCTCCTTAAAAATTTCTCCTTGCTCCTCTTTGCATTTGATTTTCTGGTGTTTCATTTGTATCAGTATGTGATATTTTTAAATGGTCCAGGATGTCCAGCAGCATACTAATTGCAAGTCAAATGAAAAAGTTTGAAATTAATAATGAAAAAAACCCAGATCGTGGTCCCTCTTACGCAAACACAGTGCTCTGAGTTCAGTGTCTAATGTGATGTTGGTAAGGTATCATGTACCGCTCTGCTGCAATGTGAGCTCCATCGTGCTGCAAGCCACGGAGCGCTGTGGGTTCTCACTCGCTACAGTGGAGGCAGGGTGAGAGCCCGGCCAAGTCCTGCCAGCTGGTAGGAGGAGTGCTTACGGGTCTGTGCTCACAGCAAGGAAGCAATGGACCACCTGCGAGGGCTGGAGGGGAGACACGTGCGTCCAAATACCTGGATACAGCTCTGAGTGCTGTTCCAAGCGCCGTGGCGTTCACTGACGCCCTGGGTCTCTGAGCAGGTGGCTCCCCTGGCAGTGCAGCTCCCCCGGCAGAGCTGGGCTGCTGTGCGTTTGTGTCTCGGGGCAGGCTGGGGGAATAGGGACGGACTTGGGGACCTACAAGGACTTACTTGGATGCTTTGTTCTTTGCTTATTTTATTTTTAAAATGATGTGTGTTCACAGGCATGTACAGTGGTTCCAGCGCTAACCATAACGGTCCCTCACCGGGTATACTGCCGCCTCCTCATGACGTCCCTTCAAGACACCACCCTCTCGACTCTACCCTTTCCAGCCCACATCACCACCAGTCGCCGCTGGAGAGTGCCAGGGAAGGGTATGTGTGTGGGAGACATGCTCGGCCGCTGTCTCGCATGATAATGAATGATTAATTGTTTATTTTACTTTGCATGGATTCTGTTCCAGTGAAAAGCACTGGCCCAAACTGAGAAATTTTGTTTGGTTTAGAATCATAGTTTAGTTTTGAAGGGACATCAGAAGGTGATGTCTTTCATGCCCTGTGCAAAGCACCGCAAACTTTGACCTTACTATCAGGTTGCTCAGGGCCTTGTCCCTGTCTTCAACAAAACACAATGAGTTTTTTTTTTATTCATAGAAAACAGTTGCATTTAGATTTTAATTTTTTTTTTCTAATTCTTCCTTGATTAATTCTTGTAGGTTTGGATAAGTGCAGAGAACTTTCTCAGCTCAAATGAAAAATATCTCAAAGGGTAAAAACCCAAACTGTGACTCACTCAGCAATAAGGCAGTGTTTGCCGTAGTAAGAGTTGTTTTGTGTCAGAGCGGGAGGCTTGCTCACTTCCTTGCTCTCTGATGAGATTTTCTCTAAAACACCTCTCAGCAGCAGGCACTGACCAGTAAGATCCCAATCGGGGAAGAGTTTATTATCACGTTGATTGTATAGATTGCATTGCTATGGTATGGATCGCATTGCATTGCTACAGTATCTGGTTCTAAAGCACCACTTGCTCAAGGGTCTCATAACGTCTTCGCAACAGTAAAGCATCTCTGTAAGCCAAAAAATTCTGCTCTAATCTTTTAGCTCAGATTTTTTTTTTTTGTGGTGCCTAAACTCATGCAAATTAAACCTCAAACTTACAGTTTTTCTGCCCAGCACTTTGCACAGGGAGGGAACTGATTTTGGTTTACTGATGGGAACTTGGGATACAGAGAGATTAAGAGAGGGTTTTTTTCCTAAAAATATGTTGGGGTTCTTCAGCCAATACAGCAACTGAACAGAGAGTTTTTCTATCCTAGTACAGTGACTGACCCATCCCTTCTTTTATATGGGGAAAGCCCAGGAAGTTTTTAATTCTATGCTTTAGGCAAAGGGCAGAAGGCAGAGGGTATGTGGCAGGGGAAGGGCACAGAAAGGAAAGTTACACCTGGGGTAGCTGAAGAACAATCTGATTGAGGAAATTCAGTGAGGGACAAATTGCTCCATTTTTTTTCAACTGCAGAATGAATGCCATAGCAAGCTTAGCTTCTGTACCCAGTTCCTCCTTCAGCCATCTCTTCTCACCTATGCCAGCAGCAGGTACCAGTGCCCCCTCCCAGTGTAGGACGCTTATCTGCCCACCGCCCCTGTCCCTGTCACGTAAGATGCCCAGCCCTTCTCCCTCCCTGCCCTGCCCCCCCATTCCCAACCTTGTATGTCCCGCTGGCAGAGTCATGGCCAACAGGAAGCACTGGGCATGCGGATTTGGATGGAAGTTATACCAGGTAAATATGAAGTTTTCTGTAGCAGTAAAGGCAGTGAGCGCAAACAGGACAAGTGAAGACAGGTAGTCCAAAGTGAAGCTAATCCACGAGCTATTCTTTCCCTGCAGAATGGGACTACTTGAGCCTGGGGGAGTAGGATTCCTTCCTCTCACTGCTCCCTGGTGCACTGCTCAGCTAGTTCCTCTCTGAGTTGGTTCCTAGGGGAGTTAAGGCAAAAAATCCCAACCAAGAATGAAATAAAGTAAGGATATACTATGGGAAGGATTTAACAGGCTGTCAGGAAGGTGAATTTGTTTCTAAGGCACTTCATGTTCTGGTAACATTAATAAGAAATGAAAGCAAAGACTTGAGCAGAATGAGGGCAACAGTTTTCCAGTTTGAGGGGTCTGAAGCTCCCAGATGAATTCTTCGTGCTGCCCCTCGCGTCTCCATTCCAGAGTACGGCACTTCTCTTTCAGCAGAAACGCCGTGCTGAGTGAGCCACGTTTCTCACTGAGCTCCTTCTGCAGACATTTTGATCATTTGCTTAGGCCAAAGTTTACATCAGAATTGTCTCTGCTGTTTTCAGTTCTAGTGGAATACGTATTTTTTCGCAGAGGAGACAGCAGTGCTGATTTATTATCTCTGTGATTTATTATCTCTTCTTTGCAGAACTACCATATTTAATATCCTATAACAAAATGTAAGAGTGAGGTGGTAACACATTTGTGTCCATGAACCAAACATCAGAAAATGGAGAGTGGAATGTATTTCTGAATAGTTATTTTAAAACAGAGTATCTAGTTTCATGACATAATTACATGGAGTCTTTCAGCATCTCAGATCTCATTTTCTAAACTCAAAATAATCTGCATTCAGCATTGTCATACCCAGTCCAAGATCTTTTTGCTGTATTTAATTGTTTATGCTTACGTTATTAATGGCTGCTGAAATGAAGCCCATACATGACATTTTAATTGCAAGTACAGAAACTCAGTGTGAACTAATAGTCCTTGAATTTCATTTAGCACAGTTTTGTTTAAAGCATTCATCCATTTAACTGGGCAAAATCACTTAATAATCTAATGCTTAGAGCCACTGAATTACAGAACTGTTACACCTTTGCCAGTTCATAGCAGTCTGCCATTACTCATACAAAGTATATATGGTTTACAATAGAGGAGAAACACCTAACACTACGCTTCTTCGTATTAGCTGCTCCAGCTTTCTGGCACGCAGATAAAGTTTTGCCTCATTTGTCAGCTGTCTCAGCATTCACGTTTAAGTAACTGCAAAGAATTTCTATACTGTGAAATCAGCACGATGACAAGACTGGATTGCATAGTTTAAGTCTGTGGAATGAACCAAATGATTACTATCAAGAAATCTAATTACTGAGTCATCAAATACGCAAGATGCCAAAAACTACATGAGGTGGAGTACAAATAGTCTACTCAAGTTTGACATAAGATTCAGGATTTGATTTAAAGACTTTTTCTTTTTTTTTTTTAAGCCCTATGTTATACCATCCTTTGCCAAAGTCAATACTGAGTGCAGCAGTCAATTTTCCCAAATGGTTTGCTAAGACATTTAAATAGTTTGACAAAATTATCTAATTCACTTGAAAACTTTCTAACAAAATCTGACTTCATTACCAAATGTATTTATATTGGCTTTATACAATATATTTTTCAAATTCTGGTATAAAGTGTATGCTAGACCAAAAAATTTTACTTATATTGATATTAATTAAACTAAAAGTGACTGAGAAATATTTTGGCATCCAGAAAGTCGGCTTGTCATGATCCAGGTTTAAATATATATTTATTTTTTATTTCAAGTAGCAAAGGTTTATTTTAGCATTTTTTGTAGCGTATGCCATCTATAATGTCTAACTCGGTTTCATTTTGCCCATTGCAAAAATAGTCTTATTTTGATTTGTAGCAGCATGAAGGCAGAAAACCAGCTTTTAGTATGAAATCTTAGGTGAATGTTGCACTTGGCTTGCTTTCTGCTATTTTTTTTAGCTGTTATTATCTAAGTCATCTAAAAATGTACTTAGTTTCATTTGTAAACTATCTCTGTAAATTCCAGTTTAGAACATTCAGTGTGATAAATTATCAGCTTAAATGAAAGCGATATGACGAAAGTTAAGTGAGTTTGAGTGGTGGCACCAAGTTAGGGATTTGCACCAATTTAGCTTAATGACCTAACAAGGTCACTTTGTAGGCTCTGAACACGGTCCCTCTATCCATGACTCTGAGGCCCTCTGTCACTTGTGTCGCCCATAACAAACAGCACTTCTGTTCTCAGAAGAACCCAGGAGTGCTGACAAATAATAACTTTATTGGGAAGGCGATGTGTCTCCAAGGGAAGGGA